>Ga0302271_10003138_pt1 | contig 14217 bp, 11 predicted proteins | sample III_Bog_N1_1_FD_198767 | JGI IMG/M metagenome (GOLD analysis project Ga0302271, IMG submission 198767) | Peat permafrost microbial communities from Stordalen Mire near Abisko, Sweden - III_Bog_N1_1 | ecosystem: Environmental > Terrestrial > Soil > Wetlands > Peat | place: Sweden: Abisko... | reverse complement strand
ATGAAACCCCCCCCCCCCCCCATAACTCCCTAATAAGGTTATCTAGCAACTCTGAACATGTGATTACTTAAAAACTAATTGAATGTTCAAATGCAATAAAAATAAAGAACAACTATCTGTAAAAAAGAACCAATAAAATCAATCAATTATTCCTTGTTCTTTCTTCCTATTAATCATAATTCCTTCAATTTACGTTTTACCATGCCTTGTTAGCGTTGAATAACAATTTTCAGCTTTTTTCAATGTTCCAACAAAAAATAAACATATTGTTATTCATACAGGCTCATTAGTAAATAGGATATGGCATCTACTGAGCGTATTGAACTTACTGAGATGAAGGATGCATGTACTATTATTACTACGCTTACTAAGGTGCATACTAAATATGCTAAAGCTATTGTTGTTATTATTATAACTGCTATTATGCCTGTTAGACATATTAGATCTATTAAGGCGATTACTAAACGGGCTAAGGTGCCTAAACCATCATGATTGGTTATCCCTGTTATGATTGTAATTCATATCCATTTAGCTATTACTATTGCTATTGTTATTGCTAGATCTACTGTAGTTACTGGAGTGAGAGAATTCTAATTTATGAGCTACTTAGCTGCTATTGTTGTTGCTGTTATGGCTGCATTTAAGGAGATTAGATATACTACTAAGGCTGTACGATATACTGTGATTGTTGCTACTGTTGGAGGAGTTGCTGCTATTGCTATCCTGCCTATGCATAGACAAGTTGCTACTCTGGATTACCTTGGATAACGTAAGCTGGTTGACCTTCTTTCTGCTGCTATTAGAAAGAGATGATTCTCAATTGAGAGTTACTTAACTGTTGTGGCTGTTGTTGTAGCTACGGCTATTACTGCTATTCAGATGGGTCATACAAAATGTATTGTTATTGCTAAGGTGGAGGAGGAGACTGTACTTGCTGGAGACTACCATCTTAGTACTAAACTTACTAAGGTACAATTGACCCATGCGGAATGATTCGCAGCAGAGACGAGCTTAAAGGCTACTATTGATACTATTACTGTTACTAATATGATACCTATTGCGGATGGTAGTCTTATCTATTCGCGAGAGATAGCTGATTCTCGAATGCAGCTGCCAACCCTGCCATATCATCTACACCAGCGATGACTTAGCCTTGCTGTACTACCTAATGCTGCTATTGATATGACTATGTAATTGGCTGTGACATTGAGTTCTGTCTTCTTTTAGGTTTCTGCCATGGACAGTTCACCATCTCATAAGGCTTAGGTGGGTATTAGCTGACAATTTATTGCTACTAGGTTTATCCAGGTTGAGGATATCTAACTGCTGAAGCATGAGACTAAGGAGGCAACTGTTATTGTTATTATGGTTGAGGGGCTACAGCAGGCTAATATCCATAAGAAATGATCTAACTCTAAGCTAGTTAACTCTATTACTATTGCTGCTGTTATTGTTGTTACAATTACAAAGCTAGCTATTATTATTGTAGTTGTAGTTGCTGCTACTGAGCGATCTACTGCTATTGCTGGTTGGCTAAGTGTTATTAAACAAGCTACGATTGAGGTACTGCTAACTGCTATTATTATTAGATTGGAATCTACTGTAGTTGTTGTTGTTGTTGCTGTTGTTACTGAAGGGATACTTATTGCTGTAATACTTATTATGGCTATTAGACATATTACTATTATAGTTGCTGATTAGATTTCTGAGGTGTGTATTGTTACTATTGCTGTGGCTGTGGCTAGCGAATGTATTGGACTTACTGCTGAGGTGCTACTTGGTCATATGCTAGTCCTTCGTTGTTGTTATTAGGCAGCTACTGTACATATTGAACTTATTAGTATTGCTGCTACGATTATTGGTTCTAATTCTACCCTAGTTGTTGCTAGGATTGAGGGTGTGATAGTACAATAGTTCTACTGTGCTATGAAATAGGCTGTTGTAGATGCTGCTATGACTAATGTTGTACTTGCTACTGATATTGCAGAGGAAACTACTACTGCTGCTATTAGGGTTATTACACAATCACTGGAGATTGCTATTATTATTATACTACCTGCTACTGCTGTATGTACTACTATTACTACGATGCTGGCTATGAATTTGCAGTTGGTGATGCTGGTTCTTGCTGCTATTAGTAAACGATATACTATTACTACTATTAACCAGGCTATGCAAGTACTTTAGGCTACTGTTGTTGTCCTTGCAAGGGCGTACTGAACCCTTATGGAATACCATTCATCGTTGTGCTATGATTATTCGGTGTAGCTGGTGCTTATTACAAGATTTACTATGAAATCTAATAACCTCTCAATGGTGTGCTTGCTTCCGATCCTTGCTTTTAAGGTTACTGCTAATTCACCATTATTTACTACTGCTGTTATGCCTGCTAATATTAAATTTACTGCTACTAAGGCTGCTACTACTACTATTAGATCTGCTATTGCTGCAGATGCTTTTGCAGTTACTGGGGCTACTACTACTACTACCCTGCTTCCTCACCAGTGTATTCGATTCGAGCATGTACAAGCCCAGCTTCGGAATCTTTGAGAATCAAAGGAAACCATTCTTAGAGGATTTGATTGTTGACAATCTCTTCAACGGGAATTGTAGCTACTCCTAAGAACTGTCCTTAGGAGCTCTACGGTGTTTCCATAGCGCTGAGTCGTATCTCCAAGGTTTATTCAGTTGTCCTATTGAGTTTGATTTGATCAGTCCAATTCGCTTCGAATTTACCTCCCGAAAATGTCTGCGTGCGCTTAACTTAGTTTCCCAGACGGACTAGGATAACGAGGTTCGAATAAGCTTAAATGTTTTCGGGCGTTTAGTTGAGCTGCACCTGCAAGTCGCTAACAGAAAGATTCATTGAAATATGCTAAAGAATTGTGTTTAAAAATTTAAATATCTTTAATGATCTCTTTTTTTTTTGTTTAGTTTTATTTTATCTTATTTCAAATTAACTCTCTGTGTATGTCTGTCTGTCTCTGCGAATCAAGATCTTTTCCCTCCCTTACTTAGATTGATTTATCCTTGGTAATTACTTTGAACTATTTTTTTACATAACAGACAGCTCTTATTGAGCAAACAGAGAGTAGTAACTGTCACACACACACACACATTAATTCATGATTAACGTAATCAATCTGCAGTTAAAAAAATACAAATTTGATAAAAAGAGTGTCGAGTTTGCAAGTTATTCGTTGGATTTCGTTTATACTTTCCAATGTAAAACCACTTCACAAAATTAATAATAGAAAAACAGCTACAATATTGGTTCGTTTATGCATCTCTCATTTCTTTAATTTTTAGTTTGAAATATTTAACTTTTTATTAACTAAAAACAAAATATTTTAAGCATCAAAATGACAGGTATTAAGTGAATAATAGATATGGAGAGATTGATAGGATTTGTGGTCAAGAGAGATTCAATCAAATATTCCTTCGTTCGTGTCAACTAAATCTCCGAATCTATCAAATTAGTTTCAATTAAACAGGAAAACCAGGCAAGTGATGGAGAGTTTTACTGTCTACGTGCTGGTTTTCTTGCTTGAAGGTTTGTTTTCAAGTTGGTTATCTTTCTGCGATGTTGATTTGGCAGCATTTTAGTAATTAGGTTTCATTTTTTATGTTCGAAAATTTCTAAATCAGGTTTTAATAGTCCTCATATAAAATTGTTAAGAGTTTTGGTTATTTCAGCAGATTTAGATGTTAGATTTAGATTTTTGATGACAAATACACACTTAAACACTCAAATCAAGCCATCTTATAAGAATTTAGCATAGTCTAAATAGAATATAGCCCAGCAAATAGCCTGGAAGAAGAAGCGTAGAAGTTATTTGGTTAGTAGTTTGTTTTCACATAAAACAAATATATTAAATAATACTTCCTGAAATTCAAAAAACAGGGACAAAATATCAAACAATCTCCATGAATACTTAGAAGCGAGTGTCAGAAAAAGATACAGCTAGCTAATTTTTGATGCAATCGTCTAAACTCCTATGGGTATTTGAAAACCAAATCGTTTTTAATTAAAACAAGATATTTTAGATTCGCGTAACAAATTAAAACAAATTATCAAAAAAACCAAATGATTTCTGCTGTGTTCTCTTCAGCTACCGCTAGGGTGCTGACTTCCTCTTCAAGGTTTGCTTTCTCTTCTTCCTCCGTTATTTCCCTTGTAAAAGCATAGATATTATCCTCAAAGGAAATGTTTAATTGAAAAAAGAAGGAAAAACAAAGGTGTTTTGTGACTAAGAATCGCTAGAGAATTAGCCATGCATCGAGTGGCTTTAATTTTTGTTTGTTTCGTATGAGTTATAATCTCATTTTCTCATATTTCTCCAGGGCGAATATTAAACTTATCGACTTGATGGAGTGAAGCTACCCACTTAGAGCACAGCTACTTCGGAGGAACTCTTGAAGCTCTACAAGGATATGCAGATAATGAGAAAGATGGAACTCGCTTGTGATAAGCTCTACAAATAAAGAGAAATCAGAGGGTTCTGTCATCTCTACGATGGACAAGTATGGAAGTCATTTGAAGGGTTGAGGGTAAAAGGGAGAGAAATAGAAATACTAACATTTTTGTTCTTAAAAGGAAGCATGCATCACTGGAATCGAAGCAGCCTGCAATCATGAAGATCCAATTATCACAGCTTATCGATGCCACTGTCACGCATACACCAGAGGAGATACTCCTCACTAGATCATCGCAGAACTGATGGGAAGAAAAACAGGCAGCACTGGTGGTAAAGGTGGATCTATGCATTTCTACAGAAGAAAAACGAACTTCTATGGAGGTCATGGTATCGTAGGGGCTTAGCTTCCAATGGGCGCAGGTCTAGGGTTTGCTCTGAAGTACAAAAACAAACCAAATGTAGCTATTGCTATGTATGGAGACGGAGCATCAAATTAAGGATAACTCCACGAGGCTGCGAACATGGCTGGTCTCTGGAAATTACCTGTTTTGTTTGTCTGCGAAAACAATTTATACGGAATGGGCACTTCCGTCAGCAGAGCATCTCACAACACTGATTTTTACACTCGAGGTGATAAGATTCCTGGCATTAAAATGGATGGCAACAACTATTTCCATGTGAAGGAAGGGTTCAAATGGGCGAAGCAATATGCGCTAGAGCATGGACCGTTGTTTATTGAGTTAAGGACATACCGATATCACGGCCATTCAATGTCAGATTCTGGAACGACGTATAGGTCTCTGGAAGAGATTAAGGAAGTCAGAACAAAGAGAGATTGCATTGCATTCGTAGCGCATACTATTCTTGAGAAGAAATTCGCTTCGCAGGAAGAACTTGATGTACATTTGTGGAGAAGAAATTCAACAGAAAAATAATTGATTTTGTTAATAATTTTTGTCTAGAAAATCACTGATGAAGCAAAGCATATCATCGATGCAGCTGTGGAGCAATGCATGAAAGACTCACATCCTGATGATCACGAATTACACACGGATATCTATGTGAACAATAAAGACCGTAAAATGGATTCAAAGATAGATGGGGATGGATATTTCTTGGTTTTTAAACTTTATAACTTCGCGAAGTTAAACAAAATAATTGTTTTTTGCTTTGTAAACCCAAGACTATATTAGAGGTATCGAATACGAACAAGGCACATTCCCTAGTGGCAAAGCATATTGAGATACAATTAGATTCATGGGACTATTTTCTCTCTCTCTTGAATTCAGTTAAACTGAACATGCATATGATATTTACTGTAATTACAGATATTTTTTTTGTTTCTGCATAATAATTCCTTTTTGCTAAGAACATCCCAATTAATATCATTTCTTCGAATGCATTAATTTCCTATAATCACCAAAGATCACTCTCATAAGATGTCTCTTTGCGACAAGAGTTGTCTTATCGGATTCAAGCTTAGTAATAACTTTCTTTGATTCTTGAACTATTGAGGAGAACAAAACAAAACAAAAAAAAAACGCATCAAAATCCATTTAACTTCAAATCAAAACATAAGTATTCCTCTTATCTCTTAGTGTGTTTACTTTGTTCTTTTGAAAGTTAGTTCTTTTCCATGCCGACATAGAGTTATTTCAAACACCATTACAATTCTTTAGTAAACTCCTCATCTGCAGCCTAGTTGGTTTCTGCTTTGACGTCACTGCTATTATTTTCTTGAACTGCTGGCTAGTTAGCTGCATCAGATTCTTCAGATTTCTCAGGATCTTACTATTACTGCTTAACCAATGCTTTTTTTTATTTTTACTTCAACTTTTTCAGCTAATTTGCTGTCAACTCAGCAGGTGATTTAGTCTCTCCTGAAGACTCTTTCTCTTATATTGTATCCACAATATTGTGCTCTTCTTGTTTCTGTTCAGGCTTATGCTCTTCCATTGCTTTGAGTTCTACTTATTTTTGTTAGTATTAATTATCTTTTTTTCTTTTTAACCTTTTGTTTTCAATAAATGTATCTTTTTGTCTGATAAATCTGACGGCTAGCAGTACCCAATAAATAGATAACGAATGTATAAAATAGTTCTAGCGAATAATAAATGAAACCACTCCCCATCACCTTGTTCATTCTTGGATTTAATTTATTTTTATTTTTGTAGATCATTTTTTCAATCCATCAGGTCTACCAATATTAGCGCACACAAAACAATAAATTAATCTGATTATGATAAATACAAATAATCATTAGTCTTGATGTGTCACTGGCTGAAATTTAAATCATGCTGTTCTTGAAGACTATTCTCATTTTTGTGTGTTTGAATTATGCATTGTATTGCTAAAAATTATAGAGTTTTTGAATTTGTTGTTAATTTTATAATAATTGATGCTATATTTCTGTGATTTTAGTCAAAATAATTTGTAAACAAAAAGTAAGATTCTTCTGTGCTTACCCTGTTTCTATTTCTTTTCGAGTTCACTATTAAGACTGAATCATAAAAATCCATCTAATAACAACATACGAAATAGCCAAATCGACAGAAAACCTGAAATAACTTTCTGCGGAAATCTATATTTTAATATCCTTTCTTAATTATTATTTTCTCAAAAACACACGCATTATCCTAAAGAAAATGAAAACACAAGATTCTTCATCTAATCTTGAAGAAAAACGACTCAATTTGAACACTCCTGCTGGTATTTCTTCACGCCATCCCGGATAATCAATAACACCTTAAGAAAAGAAATCAGTTTTGTCTAAGAATGAAATCTACATGAAGTTACTCACAAAGCATGTTGATTTTCACAATGAAGATGACTTACAGGTACGCTCTATTTATTGCATATTTTCAAGCTAATCCCTTTATTGTCCTTAGGCGATCATTAGTATCATCGAAAAAGACTCCAACTCCAAGACATAAGTCGACCTACGGATTATCCAGAATGCCCTCCAGTACATCAGAATCTTCCAAGAACTCGCAAATGAGATTTAGATGGCACAAATGTTTAATCTTTTCAGGGAACTTCGCCATGCGACTTTCCCTAGTCGAAAAGTTGTTTTTCACTAAGGTGAAATTGGCAGAGAGTTCTACATCATTCTGAAAGGTTCAGTGTATATCATAGGAAATGAAGATAAAAAACAAGAGGATCCAACTAAAAAGGACTAAGAAACAGCGCAACAATAAGCTGAAGAATCAAAGAAAATTAGAAAATCTAAACTTACTAATTCTGCCAATTCTGTAAATCCTGGCGCAAAACGATAATCTATGCGCTTAAATTAATTCTTAGGCTAGCAGCGTTAAAGTACTGTCACAGAACCATCTTCTCAAGCACAATCTTCTGGCGTAAATCATACTGCCGCAAATGACTAATAGCCTAAGAAGAATTCAAAGAGTTCAACTTCTCTCATTCCATAGTCCTTCTTGACAAGGAAAGCTACTATTGCGATAGAAGAAGAATGCACTGATGAAGAATATATTAAAATGTAATTCCCAGATATGGATATACTAGCTAAACTTGAAGCAGGTGCATCCTTCGGAGAAGTTGCTCTTAAAGATTGCGTTCCAAGGTTAGATTTTTACTTTAACAAGGTTGCTAATGCAAAAAATACTTTTTGTAGGACTGCAACTGTAATTTGTTCTGGTGAGACTCACTTTATAACTCTTCGAAGGGAAGCATTTCGTCGTTTTCTTGGTAAAATAATAAATTAAAGTGAAATAAGCTACTGAATTCAGTCAAAAAAAAGCTGTATTTTATGAATAATCTGTGTTGTTTATGTGAAAGACTCTTATTACGAGCTGGTGCAGCAATAGAATGTGTCGTTTGTGAAGGAAATATCTATTTTCAAGAGCTGGCCTGATTCGATGATCAATCAGATGTTCTTCTTCTTTGAGAAAAAGATCCTTCGCATGAGCTAAATGGTTTACAAGGAAGGTTCAGATCCAGAAGGAGTGTATTTGATTAGGGAAGGAGACATCAAGGTATGGTTTAAAAATAAGGATATTGTTGGGTTTGTGAAATTTATTCCTTTGTTTGTTGTTATAATAGCTTTACTAAGGTATATCGCTAGCTTATAAGCAAGAAGATAAATTGAAAAGCATCCGCCATTTCATGAGAAATGTTGAGACACGAAAACCTGGATCTTTCCAAGCACCTGTCAGCAATTTGATAACTGAATGTTGTAGAGTTTTGTTTATTTGTCATTTGTTTTTGTTCTTTAGGTCAGTCATTTAGCAGCTGGATAAATGTTTGGTTCTGATGAGATTGTCTTGGAATAACCTCGCAAGTAGACAGCCGTTGTTTGCTCCTCCTCATGCACTCTTCTCTTCCTCAACAAAGAGGTGATTTACAATAATAAAAAATATTTGGGTTTTAACTTATTTTTGTTGCTAAAACCATTAGAAATTCCTTCTCTTCAGCAAGCGACGAAACACATTTGAGAATGCAATTGAGGAATCAGCACTTAAAGAATATTGGCATTCCTCGATTGTCTCACAACTTGAGTCATTTAAGAAGAATTAAAATGAGTATTTCGACAAGGCAGAGAGAGATGCCTAAAAAGCAGAAGCCATGTAGTAATCTGCTTACGTAAGCTAGTCGGAAACAACCATTTAAAACGAAGGTGCAACATCACAGCAAAAACCAAAATAATATTAAGAAGATAGTAACAATTCAATGTATTCTAAAATTCCATAAACTGGTGGTTCCTTCTCGGATTACCTCTAGTATCCTGCTGATGTTAATGTGAGTAATACTCAAAGCGACACATCTCAAATCGTTAAGCCCAAAGCAAACCCAAAAAATAATTAATCCCTTTTTGCTATGAAAAAAAACTCCCAAACTGCTAGGTTTTAATCTGCATCAGCTGCAAACTCTCCAGCTGATTTTTCTCGATCAAAATAAACTTAACAGCCATTACAGCATCTCACTTCGATTATTTCTTAAGAATAACTCTAACAACAATCCATCTCTTAGATGCATTCGCAATAGACTATCCCAGAAGAAAATAAAATCAATGGAGAATCTTCTTAGCAATAATAGCAATTTTAATATCCAGAAGATTCTTTATCAGTATCTGTAATGTAAAGACAGCCTAAAAATCAGCTTAAACAATCTAAAAATCTCAAATTTTCTATGAAAATCCCCGATTAAAACGAATATAAAGATCAAGGTGAGAGAATTGACACAATTAGAAAATTTGGTGGTGAAGACAATAAGTCAACATTGTAAATTGGAGACCGTTTGCATGTCCCACCGGAAATGCATAAGAACTTCTAATAACTTGAAGATGGAGGAGAACATTTCGAGCATTTACCTTAACCTTGTTAAATCACTCTTGACAATTAGATGTTCCAAATCTGCGATAATGATGATCCAGCATTCAAACGAAGAGTCGAGAATCTCTACCCATAGATTGTCGCGTACGAGAGAAACTCTGGAAACAAATCGTCTTCTTTATCGTCAATAGTAGCTGCTTTGCCGTTTGATAATCTCTAATTGTAGACTAGAATTGTGAAATCCTTGAAGCTACCGAGAATCTGGAGGAACGATCCATAAAGTTTACTTGGAATCTTCAGCTCGAATGAGTAAAATTCAAAAAAAAGACATTAATCACAAGAGAAATCTGAGATTTCTTTAAATACTCTTCCTCTAAAACTACCAAATAACTCAAGTCAAGTATTCAAAGAATCACCCCTTGGAGGTGAATCCACTCCTAAACAGCAGCAACAAGAAAAGTACGATTAGCAAGGAAAATAATAGTCATAATAATAACAATTTTCAAGTCAGAAAAAGCAAGAAAATCATCCGATTTAATATTTTAAGCCTGAATAACTGAGACAACATGAAAGTGAAAGGAAATTAAAATCAAGTGAGTTAACTGTGAATGCTTCCAGTGTGTTCAGCAAAGAATTAACAAAAGATGCAACTTTAATTAAGGGCAGGCGATAAAATAGCCTTGAAGAAGTCTTCAACAGAATGCGTTACGCTAAATTAATTTAATTACAAACAACGAATCTAATCCCATTGTCTTAGAATAAAAAGAACAGCATGCCGCATATGTTACCGTTCCTTTCTCCATAAGCTAAATCATCCAACAAGGTGGTTTCATTCTCGTGAATAAGATTTCACAAAGAAACAAAATCAAAGTTTCAGAGGATTTGAAAGAGATTGTTGTTTGGTGGTTTTGAGTTAAAAGAGTGATTAGGGTTCTGAGCTACGTAGAATGAGTGGTGCTTTAAGATTTCTGATTTCGGATTAGTCAGTAGTTCCATTAGATTAGAGCTACTTGATATCTTTGAATTCCATCATTTTGGAGCTCATCGCTCTGCGATAATCTTACGTCAATTTAAATGTACTTTGTTTCCCTGCTGCAGCTGTTAATCCAAACTAATTCTACGAAGACATCACTCTCATTTTAATTATTGGTCTTTTTATTGCATTTGTCATTGAATTATTGGAATAAATTTCTTCTTTCTTTAATTCTGTTTTTTCATTTTCTTCTTTTATTTCTGAAATACAATTCTGTTTCTGCAATGAGTTATCTGTTTCTTAGCTAGAAATTGCTTTCTTTATCTCAATACGTCTTTTAACTAGCATTCTATGTCTTTATTGCTACGATTCTAGCAAACAATCATATGCTTTTAAATCTTCTTTTAACTTATTTTCTTCAGCTATGCTTGTTTCATGTTTGAATTGTTCCAATAAATGCACAATACTTTTTGGAACTGCTGCTTCACTATAAGAATCATTAGCATCTGTTGGATTGTTTTTGTTTACTGCTACAAGATCGCCTTTTCGTTTATGCTTTAATGCCTTCAAAGGATTACCACAGAAAGCCTCTTCAGTTCCATCCACTAAACTGCTCATCGCTGCAGGAATTGCAGTCGAATTAGTCGGTGAAGATTAAGAAGAATTAGAACGTTTAACTCCAGCAGTTTAAGGTCTGCTCAAAGTGCGACTCTATTCTGCTCCAAAACCTTATAGAGTTGTCCCAAAGAGAATCTGCGACGACGAAGATATCGTTATGTTTGACTCCTTCTTGAATGAACTTGCTTTAATGGTATCTTTAGATGTTTTTTTAATTGCGTAGATAAGTAGATCTTTCTCAGACAATTCAGTTTGAAACTCTTCATCGAATCTCTTGACATATTCGTCGGAAAGGAACTTTTCTCCATTCCAATTCAGTTATTTTAGACTTTGATAAAGATCTTCTTTGTCGTCTAATTCATTCTATTACTACTAATCACTGGTAGCATTATTACCTTTATTTGACAGCTACAAGAACCTTCTTCCTTTGATAATGCTTCTAGGCGCAGATACGTTCGATGCTGTTGCTGTTGAATCATTGGCTGCTGAAATCTAAATCGAAGATGATCCAACAACAGGTAAATCATCTAAATATTTGAGCTAAGGTATTTTATCTGCTACAAACTTCGCAGAATAGGTAGGATTATCAGTGACAGCATTCGATGTGAGAGTCAGCTATTAAAGAGAAGAAATACTCTGAAATACATCGATAGCATCTATGTCAGCTATTTGATTCGCTTCTAGATCAATAATCTCCAAGCAGTCATTAAAATATAGAGCATTGACGTCTGCGATCTAATTAAACGAAGCATATAACTCTGTGAGTTAAGGAAATGCATTTAGCCCTGACAAATCAGTTAGAGATACTCTGGAAATGCTCAGAACCTTCAATTATCGCATGGAAGTACCGATGTCTCGAAGGGAAGAAATTATTGAGTCGTTGAGCTTAAGGCAGGAGAGATTTGGAAGGATGTCACCAAGTAAATCAAGAGAATCCGACGAACAATCGTGCCGTAGCTGGAATATTCGTAAGTTAGGCAATAATTCAATGTCACAACCTGCAATTATTGCTATTTCCTTGGGGCTTAAGCTTGTTGCCATGAATTCACTTTGGATCTAATCACTCAATTGCTGCTATTAATCACTGAAAATCCCATTAGAAGTCCCATATTTTGATAAAAGCATGTTAAACTCCTCATCATCATCTTCTTCACTTTTATCTTCTCCGATATCCTAATCTTCATCAAACGATATCTCCTCTCTCTGACTGCTATTTTTCAAACTATTTTCATTCCCTTCTTCACTCTCTTCTAGCCCACAAAGTTGATTATTCTCATCAAAATCTCCTTCACTTTCATTTTCTTCAAGATTGTTTCCCTCCTTACAGTGCAAATTGCTTAATTCTTCTGTGTAACCTTCTGCCTCATCATTGAAATTCAGTAAATCTTCTCGAAGTTTATTCTGCTTTTGATCTTTGTAAATACTCACTGTCATTCCTCTAGGTGAATCGTTTCCTCTTTCTCCACAATAAAATGATTAAGAACTCTTGGAGAATTCTTAGCAGTTATTGTTCCTTGCTTCGTAACCTGAAGTACTCGCTGTTGCGATCTTCCTTGGGCTTTGATTTGAAAAACTCATCGTTTATGTCATTCTGAAATCCTAAGATTCTTTCAATTATTTCTTCACTTAAGCTGATTCAATTTATTCATTTTATCCCTTAGATGTCTATCGTTTCATGAGAGTATCCGCATTTATTGTTGATTCGTCTTTTTTGACTGCGCGAACTCTAAAGTTAGTTGAGGTAGTTTGGCATGAAGATTATTGAGAAAATTATTCATATGATTCCGATCCAGAAGAGCCAGAAGATGAGCGAATATAACTCATAAATCGATCGAGATCAATGTCTATGTGCTTCTTTTTTAGATTTTGCAGAAGGCTCTAACTCACTTTCATATCTTCTGTTTGTATCTTCCCCTCAATTGTGCTCTTTGTTTTTGTTTTTTCCAGCCAATTTTTTATTCAAACAAACCAGTCAAAGATATCGACAATTTGTCTTGACTTTCTTTTTTCTTTGTTTTTTCTATGGTCTATTTTAATAATAATCTATGCTTGCAAGCACAATCTCTCTCTCTGTGTTTAGTTCAACCTTCTTAAGATCAAAGCTAGAAAATCCTTAGTTTAATGAGAGCGAACAAGCACCATGGATAAATAAGTTAATTCTTTTGAATGTAATTTTTAAAGCAGCCATATGTGAACATATGGGATCCTTAACTAACTCCTCAAAGAAAAATAAACAATATTCAACGAGAATAAAATTCTCTTTTTTTTATTACCTCATTTAGAAACAAAGCAAATCCTTTGATTTAACTAGAAAACACTAATTTAATGGATAGAGAATCATAAGAAACACTTAGTTGGATAACATCAATTATGCGAAAACTAAGAAAGAACTTTATTTCCTGAGAAGTTTCTTTGATTGTGATGGAAATTATAAAACAAGAAATAATCAACTTTTCTATATAATTTCAAAATTAATGAAGTTTTATGTATCTAAAGGCACAGAAGCCCTTCCATTTCGAGCTTGAAACAAAAAATAGAATGACAATAGCATAAATAAAAGTAAAATATTTGATTGAAGTTGAACAACTTTTCTTTTTTTTCAATTTTAAAATTCAATCCATTTTTATCAATCAGCACTCTTGATTTTTTGATCTCAAAGTTTAAGAAAAATCCACATAACAATTCAATTTCTGAGTTTGAGCAACCAATCCTTTATTTTAGTACAGATTTATTTATTAATTTGGATAATACTTTCAAGAGAGTCAAAAATGGAGTTAATGTTATGTATCGAATCGATTTTGTGGAAGGAAAAGAAATCTCAACAAAAGTTCGATTTTTAATGAAAGTAAAGTTTTCTTCCCAAATCACCAATTCAACAGGATGTAGACATAAAATCAACACTTCCCCAGCTAACTGTGGT
>Ga0302271_10003137_pt1 | contig 14217 bp, 7 predicted proteins | sample III_Bog_N1_1_FD_198767 | JGI IMG/M metagenome (GOLD analysis project Ga0302271, IMG submission 198767) | Peat permafrost microbial communities from Stordalen Mire near Abisko, Sweden - III_Bog_N1_1 | ecosystem: Environmental > Terrestrial > Soil > Wetlands > Peat | place: Sweden: Abisko... | reverse complement strand
ACCCCAACCCCAACCCCAACCCCAACCCCAACCCCAACCCCAACCCCAACCCCAACCCCAACCCCAACCCCAACCCCAACCCCAACCCCAACCCCAATATATTCTTAACTTAAATTTTCAAAACTGTTATTTAATTATTTTTATTGATTCTATTTAAAATAATAAACCAAATAAATTAATATAATACTAATTTTTGTATTTGCATTTTGGAGTTATCTATCAATAATTTTTTGATAATCAAGGATGTAGGTAGGAGACTTCTCTTGAATTTACATTCAAAATTAGTTTTTATCGAATTCTTTTTTGAAGGATTATTATTAAATCAATATTTAATGATGATAATGAAGGTCATTGATTTGATCCATCTAGAATTTTGTTAGTTTTTGTCGAATATTTAATCAATAATAGTTTCTCTAATCTAAGATCCTCTTGTGGCTATGATATTTTTAGTGGATATTACATGATCTTTAAATTCAAAAGACAAAAATTAGTCAAATTTCTTTAATTATTATCTTTCAAATGAAGTGTAAAATAGCTTTTCAAAACAACTATTATGATTTCTAAAAAGGATATCTCATCAATCCGCATAAAAGAATCTATGATTAAATAGAATCACATACAATTTGTGATCATACTTTCCTTTTCTTTTAATCAGTTTTAGATTATTGTTCTAAAAAATATATTAAATAAGTTTTATTAAATAAAATAACAAATAATGATATTAAAAGTAAAATTGAGGACATTTTTGTTTCTTTTCTTAATAATAATAAGACAAAACTAAAATTAAAACAAAATAAATTTCAAGAAAGGAAATTAAAAATTGCAATTCTCAATCAATGAGTAAAATAGAAGAAAATTATCTATTTTAAAGGCAAAAAATAAACAATTTTAGGATTGTTTATGCTAAATGATATTTTTAATTTGAATAAAAATAAGAAGAAACAATTTAAAGTATTCATAAGCACTGGAGAGAAAAATAAAAGAAAATAAAAATTATTAGAAAGCCCATTTGAATACGATGAGTCAAACCAACGGAGCTTAGAAGCTTGACAATTTTAATGGAAATTCAAACCAGGATGCATCTAAAGCAGACGAAGATCGCGATATCCTTGAATATTTGAGAAGCATGGGAATCTTCTAAAAGATATCAGCATTAATTGAACCTCCTATGCAACAAACTGAAGAATTAAAAAAAAAGTTGCATGTATTGTAGATGAGAATTGAATAAAACTTTCCTTTTACAGATACAACTTTTCCTCCTTCAGACATCTCAATTACAGAAGCAAAGAACAATTTAAGAATATCCTGGAGTAGATTGAGTTAAATCGTAAAAAGGGAATAGCTTCGGTTTTTGGTGCAGGGAAAACCAATAGACTTCATAAAAAATAGTTCAATTATTGATGATAGGTATTTCTTAATAATAAAAGTTTAATTATTGAATAAAAACATCATTATTTCTTAACAACATTGTTATCAATTATATTATATTTTCAATTAAGATCTAATTAGTATTCATTGATTTATTCTCTAACCACAGATATGTTTTGAGTGCTTTGAACATTTTGCTCACTAAAATGGATATGATCGTAAGAAATTTTGAGATAACAGAGATAAATAGCGCAGGAATCTTTGGATTTTGGGTCAATTAAGGTAACTAAATGTTCTATTATTTATCATTAATATTTTTTTATTACATTTTAGCCGGTTCATGGGATTTAATGGTACTTGATGATAATTTCCCAATGAAAAATGAGGAATATTGTATGGCAATTACAAACAACGGAATATGGTTAATGGTTTTAGAAAAAGCACTTGCTAAAATGTATGGAAATTATAGCAGCCTAAATGGAGGATTTACATAAAATATTCTCACTGATCTCACTGGAGCACCATCAGAGCTGATTGGAGATGGCACTGCATAAGACTGGTCAGAATTAATAGACTCTTGGATCAAGAGGGGCTTCTTAGTTTTTGCAGAAAATGAAAGAAATGTAAGTGAATTTAGGTTTTTTATTCAATCAATCAATTTATTGTTTTTAATAGATACATAGCTAAAATGTGCTGGAAAACTCTGGGTTCAGTTTCAGTGTTCTTGCAATTGAAAATGTTGGACAAGAAATCATAGTGAAGTTAAAGTCTCCAATTAATTAGCTTTTCTTTGAAGGAGATTGGAGAAATTCTTCTTCTAAATGGACTTCTTCATTGCGTGAAAATTATGAAGTGCCAATGAACCCAAGTAGTGATGGTACTTTTTGGATGAGTATCTAAGAATTTCGAGATTCTTTCTAATTTTTGGGAAATCTGAGGACACACGAAAGTTATGTCTACAAAGTAAAACAATTAGCAATGAAAATATTATGAAAATAATTTTCTTTTTCCAGTGGATGAACATAGATCATGCAGGAAGAAATCAGAGTCTAATTAAGTTTACAATTGAGTAATAAACACATATGTACATCATTCTTCATCAAGACGATGAAAGAAATGTTACTAAAGTTTCCCCTAACTTTGAGTATCCCTGCACAAGAATAATTGTGGCCAAAATCAACAATTCCTCATCAATAAAAACCTATGAATATATTGGGTCAAATTATCTCAGCTCCAGAGAAATTTTTATCGAAGATATATTTACTCCAGGTAATCGATGATTCAACTTTATGCATATTTAACAATCTATTTAATAGGTGAATACTTGATAACTGTGGAGATATATTGGGTTTAAAACAATGATAGACTCTTTACTGTTAGCTTTTATGGAGATTCTGTTCCTACAAAGGTTGCCGAAACAGATACTTCAAATCTTCTTGACATTTAAAAGCAAATAATATCAAGACTTTCCCTAACTGCTCCTTTGTCCACATAAAAAATAAGAGATTACTCTAACAATGGAGAACCTCAAATAAAGGTTTTTAATGATATAATAGCAGGGATAGTCTACTTCGTTTATTAGAATAAGGGTACCAAAAGACTTCGAGAGAAAGTAATTTTTTCTTTTTTTGTTAGTTTTTAAGATTTACTTATTTTTTTAAGGTTGAGATGGTCGAATTGGAAAATTTAATAATATGTAAGCCTTATGAGAATAGCAGCTAATATGAAGTCTAAGTTTCTCCTGGCAACGAAACAATTGTTTTTTACAAATACAATCCATTTGGAGAAAAATTCTCATTTAATTGCAAGATAAAAGCTGGATTAGATCCCATTATGGCATCAGCAGTTGTTTCAAAGGGGTTAGAAGGGCGTGATAAGGTAGAAAACTCAAATGTTGCTTAAGGAACTTACTAATCTTAAAGCATGTTTGACAGTCAAGGAGTAAGAAATTCAAAAAGCATAAAATTTGGAAATAACATGAGAAATTCAAAAGTTCAAATGATTGTCAATAGGCATGATCTAGCTGAGGAAAATGCAACTAGTAATTTTTCACAGGTAGATTTAATAAAAATAATGAAATCAAATGCATCTCCTGCTAAGCGTATGTGGAAAGAAAAAGAAATCGGAGTATTCGTCTATCATTATCAGCACTCTGAAGGCACTGTTATCCTTATTTAAAATTTAGGATCATTCTAGTATGAAGAGGTTTTAACTTTCAACCTACAGAATTTGTCAATTGAAAATCCTCAAGAAGAAGTACTTAAAGGAAAACTTGAAATTGACTACAACAACTCAAAAGTGAGAGTTTTAGTAGATCCTGGTAGTCACTAATTCATTTTCTTGGGAGTTGTTAAGAAGGGAGAACCATTTGCTTTTAAGATATCTTCTCTTTACTAATATCATCAAAATTGAAGTGAAAGAAATAAGTTGTACACGTATTTAATTGATGTAATAATTTTTTTAAGTTTTCATATTTATTTTCTAAAAACAATGTTTCCAATCTAAGTTAGGCATCATTTAATGTTCGATGAAATATGATAATTTTTTAATTAATAAAAAATATTCGTTTGAAACTTTTGAGTTTGAGCATATTAATTAATTAAAATACGGAGTAGTTAGTTAATTTTCAAAAAAATTCAAATGAAATTAATTTGAAGTTTCCTTGGAAGGAAAAGAGAAGCAAAAGAAATAGAACTAAATGAGAAGTTTTTAAACCATTTATTCATAAGTTTTTTTGGCTTTATGCACTTTATATTTTTAATACTCCATTTAAATCCTTAATAGGTTGCTTGAGAGTCATAAAGAATCGTTCTGATACAAAAATACTCATCAAAATCTATCATAAATTGCTCTTCTCTGTTACAATAGATCATCAATAATAGATTGATGATGATCTATTAATATATTCTTTCAAAAATACACATGTTGCTGAATACTGTAATTGATCATTTAAAAAGAGAGAGAGAATAATTGTATTAAAATAAACAATAAACTAAATGCATACAATACTAAAATAATAACAAAAATATAAATATATGCATTATTAGTAAATTGAATATTTATTTTATGTTTTCTTCATATTTTTTGTTTGTTATTGAATCAATGTCATTTTCTCAATAATTGACTTATGATTTTTAAAAGAAAAAAAATGGATTGCTATTTGAGTTTGTTAAAAAGCTTTCGCAATTTAAAATGCTCAATGAAATTACAATGTTTTTTTTAAGCAAGTTAACGAATTTGATTAATAAAGATTCAATTCAAAAACTAAGTTAGACAGAAATAAATAAAATCAATATTTTTTTAGACTAAATCCTACTATGAAAAGTTTAAAAAGACTAATGTATTGCCTTTTGTAGTAATTATTTTTTTTAAGGTGAATTATTAGTCCCAAAAGTAACTAACAAGGTAATAATTAAAATCAGTTATTATTTTACAAGAAAACAAAGATAAAATTGAATACTGTTAACAAAAAATACAGACAATTTAATATGGGAATTTAACAAAAATGAAAGCTCTTAATGAAAAAATTATTAGTCTATTCATTAATAGCATTAGGAAGAGAAATTAATATTAATTTTTCAATTGTCTTGCTATTTGGCAGAACTTATTAGAGGAGATTTACTAATGTTATTTGAGTTGTTATTAGTTAAGATGTATTGTTGTAAGGCAGAATTACTTCTATCTGAGTATGTGTTATGCGTAGCGGCAGTGGACCCTGTACTACGATTTGCTTGACTATTTTGTCTTTGAACTTGCTGGGTGCAGTCGAAATTATATCCTGCAAAAAGGCCTTCAAAAAAATTTACTTATTATGGCTCTACAATATCAATTTATACTTTGAACAGAGTTTCGTCTGAGAAGAAGACCATTTTATTGGTTGAGATCTTCATTTGAATCTTTTCCATCGAGAGATATTTGCTATCTGTAGTCATAGTTGTCTTCGATTGACTAGCAGAATTATTATAAATATCTAGTTTTATTAAATTAATAAAAGTTACTTGTGGAATAAAAGGAGATTCTATTTATTTATTGGCTAGTTTTTCCCAAGGAAATGTTCTGAGCCATGGATGGCTTTTAACTTCATCAGGTCCATTAATTCCTAATCGATTCATTGGTTTTCTTTGTATCATCTTTTCAAAAACATATTTAAGACAAAAAATAGTCACAGTAAATTTACTCTGTTGATGAAATCTGCAGCTTCAATTGACCACCCATCAGGAATTTCTTATTTCTTAATTTATATTTATTTTGCTAAGATTTGATCTCTGATTTCTTTTCTGCTTCTTCCAAGATAAGGTCTCTTTGTGAAAAATAAGTTAGTAAATCTTTTCATAGAATTCATAGATAACTTACCCTTCCCATCATGAACTCATAACCAATTACTCCAACAGCAAAATAGTCAACAGCAATACCATGATTTTATCTACACATTACTTCAGGAGCCATATAACCAGGAGTTCCTGAAGTATCTTAGCTATTTTCTGGTTTCCATACTCTCGCTATTCCGAGATCTGTTACTCTAACGTATCCTGATTCATCTAATACAAGATTTTCAGGCTTAATATCTCTATGGATAATGTTATTGACATGTAAATACTCCAAGCACATCATCATGCATGCAATAAAGAACCCTGAGAAAATATTAAGTTATTTTAGCAAATACAAAGACATTAAAAACTATTTTTTGTTTACTGGTTTAAACTTCAGAAAATCTTCTATGCTTGCCAATATGAAAGCGGAGATCTCCTCCTGTGAGTAAATCCATACCAAGATAAAGGTTATCTCTATCTTGGAATGCGAAGTTCATGTTTACAAGAAATCTGTTAATTATGTTAAAGTAATTATTATTTACAAGATACTTAATGAAACATAATTTTACGGGTTCTTAAGTTAGCTGAGGAGCTAGCGTTCGCTCATCACTGAATTTACACTTCGCTTTGTAATAATCCTAACAAAAATGTAAATGAATATTTATAATATTTATTTTTTTTACTTGGATTTTGACATCTCCTTCATTGCATAGACTTTATGCGTTTTTTTGCTGTCTACTTTCCATACCTGTAAATGCATTCATTTAGGAAGGATACAACATGGCAACAATAAATTGAAATAAAATGTACCTTGCCGAATCCACCTTTTCCAACTACATAATGAAAGTTAAACATATTTCTGTTCATACTTCCAAATCCATATAGCTCGGCTACTGCTTGACGCACAGATATTGTCGATGATTCTTAAGAATTGGCTTGTTCAATATTTGGTGAGTTGCTGTTTGGCGAAGGCTCAACTTTCTCGCTTTATCTAGAATTATTGCGAGAATCAACTCCACGAGAAGAGTTCTTTGAAAGATTCTTGGAAGCATTTGAAAGATCATTTGCTTAGAAGTTATTGAGAAAGGCATAATTAAGGAATGGAGAGGCTGGTTTCGCCTTTTCTGAAAGGTTAGAGTCTGGTTCCTGTTTAAAAGGAATAGATGTCATAAAAATAAAATTATTCAAAAGTTATGTAATACTTATCTCTAGACGGCAATGAAAGAATGGTGAAGGGGCTATTATTGTTAAGCTTGCTGTTAATGAGACTTGCTGGATGATCGGTCTCTATTTGAATCTGGACGATGAGAATCAATTCTACTGGGATCATTACTTTTGTCTACTGACCTATCGTGACGAGAGCTACTTCTGCTTTAACTCTTTAAATTCTAAGTGCCTCTAGATTCTATTAGCATTCCACCAGCAGATAAAGGTTAATAATACTATTATTATTGAAGAAGGAGCTGCTACTATTGTTATTGAAGCTAGATGAGTTATTATTAGTATGCTAATTAAGATTGAGCTAATTGTTGAGAATAAACACTTTACTGCTAAACTACAGGCTAACAAAAAGAAGGGCTTGGGTCTTTTCTTGTCGATCTGTTTACAAATTGTTAAGAGTTTGACATATTATTTGGAGAAGGGGCTGGAGAGTGAAGACGTGAAGAAGCATGAGAGACGTTAGAGAAAGGTAAGTGATTTGGTGTATGCACAGATAGCGGTTTGGATTTTTCTAAAATGATATTTTTTTCTGCAGAATTAACGGCAGAATGCGCATTGCTATTGTAAGATCCATAAAAGCCTGAGCTATTTCCTGAGATGTAATTTCCAACAACGTTTGAAATATTGGGTGTATGGACTGCTGAACTGAGAAAACTTGGATGTGCAGAGTTAATGCTATTATTATTATTATTATTATTTGCAATGCTATTACGAGATACACTCAAATTTATGACATTACCAGCATTAGTTAAGGAGCTTTCATTATAAATGCTTCCGTTACGAGAGTTTGGCTTTGAGGAGTTCAATTACTTTTTTTAAACTGTCACAGAGGTTGGTTGGAAGCTTTTCTTATTTGTTTGAGAAGCGATAAAAGAAGGTAGCTTGACTCTTGCAGAGTTATATGCGCTACTTTATGCACTACCATATTAGCTAGCTCCTTAACTGCTAGAATCGAACTTTTAGTTGTACAAGTCTTTGAGGTTTCTGATTCCTTGAATGTTCGACATTTTGTTTAATCTAGCAGTTGAGAATTAGTCAAGTAAAAAAAGAAAATGACTAATGAATTAAGTTACCAAGTAAAACAATACTGATGGTAGTTGCTAACTGTACAAATAATTATTATTTTCTATTTTATCTTTCTCTTTTGAAATTATCTGCTATTTTATGAGTATTATTAAGTTTTCCCAATAATCTCTTTGACCATCAGCATAGCAGTCAACTAATATTTTGTTCATTAGAAAGCTGAACAAAATGAAAAAGTGAAGATAAATTAAATTTCTTTGCTATTTATTATGCAAATGTTTTTACCATTGACTATTAAGTTCTTCTGTTTTATTTCTAAATAAATAGTTATTGCCGGAGAAAAACAACAAATGAATTTGTCTAAGACAACATATTTAAAATTTTCAATAAAAACTTTATAAACTAAGAAAAATACAAATTGGCCAAAAAATATTGCAAATGAATAATACTATTTCATTACTTAGCCTTAAAAAGAAAATCCTTAGTATGAGGGTAAAATATGATGGGACATGCAAATCATTTTAGGAAATTAAAAACTAAAAAAATCGATAATAAATAAATATCAATTTTAAAATAAAAAAATGGAATAGAATAAATACTATTCTTTATTCTTTGCTGACATCAGTCAAAATCAGCTCTAACAGTTTTTTAACAAGTTCGTAAAAAAATAAAGTTTAGTTAAATCTACATTAAGATCTAGTTTTAGAAGATTTAAAAGTGAATTCCTTCATTTTAGATATCTAATTTGACTTCTTTTTAATAATTAAATAAATGATGGACTAGAAAAAATGAGCTTTTCAAATTTCTTCTTATTAATATACTCTTTATGTGGAAGAAGATAGAAGCTTTTCTTAATATTTTTCATTTATTATTGATGTTTTCAATTTTTGTTATTTTCTTTTAACATTTTTAAAACAATCTCCTTACTTTTTTGAAAGTAGTTATTTCATTATTCTATTTTTTCAAAGAAATTTTAAATTATTATTATTATTATTTACATTTTTTTCTATTATTGGAAAGATGTTCAATTGAATTCCTTTAAAATAAAACAAAAAAACTCTTTTTTAGGATTGAAGGAAATGAATTTTTCTAATAAAATGACATGCTTTTACATGAATTTCTTAAAACCAAAAAATATTAAAAAAATTAAGTTTTTAATATTAAATCAGAAGAAAATATCCTAGTAAACTTCATAAATTTGGTAAGAAAAACGTAAAAAAATTTGTTTTTCACGTTTTAGATGTAAAATGCTTTTTTCACATCAATTAAAACTAAAAAAATTGAAGAAACTAAATGAATCATAAATCCTTGTGTCTGGCGTTTTTTGCCATATTGCTTTCAGGATGCTGCGCAATTTTGAGAAAAGAGCAGCATCCTCTTTTGTTCTCAAAGGCAGGCAATGAGAACTTGCATAAAATAAATTTGAAGAAAACTAATAGAGGTCCAGAACATATCCGATAAGCTATCTAATTCATATCCACTCATCAATCAGAAAATAACAATCGCGATAAGTCTTCTATGAGTAATAAAGTATTTGCGCAAAAGCAAGATTTATCAGATTCAAATCATTCTATGCACAAGCTTAAACTTTTCAACTACAAAAACGTTTAATATACTGGAGAAATCGCAATTGGAAATAAAGGAAACACTTTCAATGTGATTTACGATACAGGATCAGCAAATATTTGGATAAATTCTAAACACTGCTAGAACAAAGGATGTTTCAGCCATAAATAATATGACAGCCAAAAATCTCCAACTTTTGTTAAAGAGGGAGATGATCTTGATGTAGAATTCGGTACTGGAGAGTTGGTTGGATAATTTGGCAAAGACACCATGTTTTTTAGCGATATTATGATTTAAAAGCAAGAATTCGTAGAAGTCTATAAGGAGATAGGTGGTGTATTTGAGGAGGTAGCAGTTTATTAATACAATTAAATCCTATTTTTCACTTTATTTAATCAAAACTTTCAATACAATTATTCATTAATATATTTTTTGTTGCTGATAAAAAAAACAAACAGGCTCACTTTGATGGGATCGTTGGTCTTGCTTTTCCTGCTATGGCAGCTTACAACAAGAATCCTTTATTTGATAACTTGATGCTTTAGAAAAGAATCACAAACAACGTATTTGCTTTCTACATGAGCCCACTTAATGGTATGTCAGACTCTGAAATCTCAATTGGAGGACCTGATTAAAGCAAATACACAGGAGAAATTAACTACCATAAAGTTCTCAAAGGTTACTACTGGCTTATTGGGGCTGATAACATCCTGGTTGGAGGAAAAGATATTGGTCTTTGTAAAAATGGATGTTACGTAGTTGCTGATACTGGAACTTCACTCATTACTGGTCCTTCTAACAGCATTTATACTCTTTTAAGTAAATATTTTTTTTATATTAGAGCGAAAAGCATATTTTTGATTTTTTTTAGGTTAGGTACATGTGAATTCGAATTGTTCCAATGTTTCGCAATTACCAAGTATCACTTTTGTACTTGATGGAATTGAATATACTCTCAATGCAGAAGAGTATGTTCTCAGAGATGATGGATAAACACAGACTACTGTAGAAGCATCTAAATCAACAATAGAGAAAAATGCGTTTTTAGCAGAATACGCATCTTGTGTATCGTCTTTTATGGCCATGGATATACCAAATGACGATGAAGGATTCCAATATGAAAAGGCTTGGATCTTGGTAAAAAAATAAACAAGTTACAACAATATTATGAACTGGATTGCTAATAATTATATTTCTTTAAAATAGGGAGATACCTTCTTATAAAAGTACTATTCAGTCTATGACAGAGACAACGAAAGAGTTGGATTTGCACTTTCTAAATAGTGATCAAACGTGTTAAATATGTTCAATGATTAAAATAACTAACAATTTACTATAACTTTTGATAATTGAATCAGCTTAAATGTATTTCTTTTATTTTAATTAACATAGAAAAATGACTATCAAAGACTTTATCGGATATAGAAAAGAATTAGCATAAGATTAAATGGTGGGATAATGAATATTGTAAATTGCAAAGATAATAATGACTGCATAATTAATTAAACAAACATTCTTAATTTTCTATTTTATTTGATAATCTTGGACTAATATTAATGGAATTGTTGCTTGAAGATTTGAAAAATTATGTTAAGCTTGCCAGGTACTTTTAAAACAGTTTATTTATTCTTACAGCTTATTTAAATAGAGATGGAGCTTTCTCGGGAAAGTACACAGATGCAATAAACATGTTCAAAAAAGCTATTGAGATTGCCGTAGAGTAAGAAAGGATATTTCACTTAAATTACATTAACTTGCTGTTTCAAGATTTAAAACAAAAATGACTGAACAGTGTATAAAATAAGCTTGGTCGAAATTTGAAAAAGTTCTTTAAAGTGAAATAGAGATTATTTTAGAATTAAAGGCAATCAACTAAGGCTTCAAGGTAAACTTTATTGTTTGTTTAAATAATGAAAATAACTTGTTTTTTGCTTAAATTAATAGTAAAATATTCAGCATGGTCTTCTTGGTGAAACTGAAGAAAAATGTCATATTGATACTAATTAAAAATATTGTGTTGGAAAACCTCATATTTCTCAGCTGGAAGAAAGGGTTATTCCACCCTAATAGTTTGATGAAAGGAATTGCTAGCCTTATTAAAATATCGTTGAGAACTAGCAACCTTCTCAAAATGGATTTGGACAATAAAATGAATATGAGCCCTCTCCTTAAAATAGCAACTTCTAATGTTAATAATAAGGAGGAAATATTTTTGGAGATGGAGAGACCTACCCAAGAGTTCCAAGAAAAGGATATTCTAATTAAATTGACCCTTAAGTTTGGCCTGCTCCACCAGAGATAAAATCGAATAAAGCACAAAAACAAAAAAAAGTTGGTATCTACAATCTCAAAGACTTAAATAACCCAGAAAGCAACAATAACTTGATCAAAAATGACAAAAAAAGAGATTACCCTAAACCTTGGAAAAAGGATGCAATAGATCAACATATTCCAAATGGCAAAAAGAAAGGAGTTAGTGAAGGTGAAAAAAAGAAAAGTTTCCTTCACTTCATTTATCCAGAAGGATCAGGACCAGACTCCAATCTCATTTCCATGCTTGAGAGAGATGTTGTGGATTAGAATCCAAAGATTGATTTTGACTAAATTGCAGAGTTAGAAAAAGCAAAAGATATGCTTTAAGAAGCTGTATTATTGCCAATCTTAATTCCCCAGTATTTTAGAGGAATCCGTAGACCAGTAAAAGGAATACTAATGTTTGGACCTCCAGGAACAGGCAAAACAATGCTAGCAAAAGCTGTAGCAGCTGTAACAATTAGAATTTTATTATAAAACTGATGGCTTTATATAAAAAAATGTTAATAATTAGACAGGAAAAATGACATTTTTCAATGTATCAGCAAGTAGTCTTGCATCTAAGTGGAGAGGAGACTCAGAAAAACTTGTTAGAGTAAGTTTTATTAAAACAATTACCTACTAATAATGTTCTTTGTACATCAGATTCTGTTCGAAATGGCGAGATATTACTCCCCAACCACCATATTTTTTGATGAAATTGATGCGATAGGTTCAAAACGAGTAGACGGAGAATGTGAAGCTAGCAGAAAGTAAGTTAGTTTTAAAATACTTAAATTGTTAATAAAATAAATTTTAATTGATAGGATGAAAGCAGAAATGCTCGTTCAAATAGATGGAATTAGCAGCTCCTCAACTGAGGAAAAAGACAGAAAACAAGTTATGGTACTAGCTGCTACTAACAGGCCTTGGGATTTAGATGAAGCTTTAAGAAGAAGATTAGAAAAGAGAATATGTAAAACAACTAATATGACAACTTTTGATTTTTATTTAGATAATTATTTCCTGTGATTTTTGCTTTAGTGATTCCTCTACCTTCAACACAGGGTCGAATGCAACTTTTTAAGCTAAATATGCAAGGAATCAATTGTTGCGAGGATTTGAATTGGGATTACCTAGTCAAAAACACAGAAGGGTTCTCAGGAGCAGATATTGCATGTGTAACACAAAAGCTAGAAAAACAAAAATTTATTTATTGTTTATCAGTTATGTCGAGAAGCCTCATTCATGCCTTTGAGGAGAAAACTAATAAAAGAAGGAGGATTCAAGAATATTGATAACATTGAAAGCCTTGCATGTAAATTGATTTAATTTTTATACTTTACTAATTATGTTTTAGCTGAAAGTGACAAACCCCTGACCAAGGAAGATTTTGAAGAAGCCTTGAGAAATGTTAATAAATCAGTAAGTAATTGTGACTTAGACAATTATGAAAAGTGGATGGTAGAATTTGGTTCAGTTTGAATTAAAAATAATATTAGAGGTAAAACTAATAAACTAAAACCAATGTGTGTCTCTGTGTGCTTGAAAAGATTCAAGAATATAACATACATATCAAGAACTTTAGTTTTAATAGCCAGTTATTTTTGTTCAACTTTGTTTATTAAAAAGTTGAATTTTTAACTTCTTTCATCATTATTTGCATCAGCTGATGTTAAGTCTATCTAATTTTAAGAAAACAAATATGAAAGTCAAAAACATGTGTAAAGAAAACTTAATTACTGAATTTTTAATCTTGATTGTGTACCTTAAAGAAGGAGTTATTTAATGATACCTTACTAAAAAAATTTTAATGCACATATTAAATATTGTATCTCTCATCTAAAAATAAATAATCAATACAATAAAGAAACATACAAAATATCTACTGAATTTAAGAATTGGATTAGTATTTTAAATGTTTTTCTTGATCTTCAAATCTACCAAATGCTTTATTTAATTAATATCTTCCAAATAAAGCAAATCAATCTAGTTGTCAGCAAATAATTCCTTTTTGCTCAAAGCTATTATCATCTATTTCATCGCCTAAGATGTATCAGCAGATTAATATCCTCTCATTTTACTTTATGCCATCATATTAGATTAGTTTCTTGTGTATTAATTCGTTTCACCGCTTATTTTTTTATCTGACAGAAAATAACAAAGTTAGTTAGTTGATTTGAATAATCTTATATATAAAATATTTAGTTGAAGAAAGGAAATCCTTTAAATTATTAAAGTAAAAATAGTATTCCCAATTCACAGTTACTTTTTATTAATAAAGAAGTATTTGAGATTAGGTAAAAAAGAAGCCTCAATGGACATAAAGCCGATAATCACAAAGAAATTAAAACTCTTAGAAATACTCAAAATTGATGCAAGGAACTTGAGAAAGCCAGCAGCTCTCAATTAAAAAGTTGGTATCTCAGTTCTTCGA
>Ga0302271_10003133_pt1 | contig 14223 bp, 8 predicted proteins | sample III_Bog_N1_1_FD_198767 | JGI IMG/M metagenome (GOLD analysis project Ga0302271, IMG submission 198767) | Peat permafrost microbial communities from Stordalen Mire near Abisko, Sweden - III_Bog_N1_1 | ecosystem: Environmental > Terrestrial > Soil > Wetlands > Peat | place: Sweden: Abisko... | reverse complement strand
TTTAGAATATTTTTAAGATTTGCTTATCTTTGAATACCATTCAATTTTGGACACTATTAATTTGTTTATTTAGAACAATTAAGTAAATAATAAGCTTGATGCTTGCAGGACAAACCTTGATTGATTTCAATAAGAGAGAAGCAAAATTGAAAAAAAAGAAGATTTAGTTGGGAGTAAACATTCATCTTATTAAAATTGTTTCCTAAAAAGCGCCTGAGGTATTGTTGCACGAGAAATACGAGAGAGAATGCGATGTGTGGTCACTTGGGGTGATGATGTATTTTTTATTGAGTCGAGAACTACCTTTTGAAGACTTTGAAGAAATTGAGAGTGGAAAGTTTACTTTCGAGGCTCCCGTGTGGAAATTCGTCTCTGAAGAGGCCAAGGACTTGATAAAAAGTATCCTTCTGGTCAACACAAGAAAGCGTATTAAGCTGAATGAGGCATTGGAGCACAAGTGGTTTAAGGTTATGGAAAAATAAAAGGAGAGTTAAATTAGCTCATCCTTATTGCCTGTGCCTCACAGAAGTTATGCCTAACTTGTAGAGCTTTTAGTTCAATTTAGAATGGACTCTTTACTCAAACGAGAAGTGCTTTTAATTATGGTGAAACGCATGGGTGCTAATGAGGGTATCACACCTAAAAATCTATTTAGGACTATTGACAAAGATTAAAATGGTGTGATAACTGCTGATGAACTTAGACTTTGTCTTTATGAGCTTGGCTATTAAGATGTTCCTAACATTGATCAACTTTTGCAAAAGATTTGCGGGATCAATAAGTAAGAGAATCTCTCATTAAAATAAGGAGTCGTTGAGACAAATTACTTAAATTACTCAGAATTCATAGCAGCCACTCTTGACCATGCAACTTATCTGACAAGAGAAAAGCTTGAGTAAATATTCCGGTACCTTAATCCTTCTGAAACTGGGTTTATCACTCCAGAAGATATCAAGGATGTAAAAAATATTCAATTGTTTTCTGTTCAACACAAGCATTGGCTTCATTTTATTTGTATGCATTGAACTAACCGTATGATTAATTATTATTTTGAGATTATGGCAAGAGAAGGCAGAAAAATAACTGATGAGAGACTTTAGGAGGTGCGCGCTGATCTGGAAGATTTTTAAAGTGAACAAGGAAAACTATTTTTTTAAGATTTTTGTAATGCAATGGGACACGGCTCTCTCATGACACCTCCTGAGTTAGTGGAACCAAAATAAATCCATATTTTTTCTCCTAAAAACGTCGTAGTTCCTTTCGATAATTTGAGCCAGAAACAAGCAGTTCCTTTGCTGAGTTTAAATCCTTGAAAGGGTTGATTCTTTAGCATTTTCTACATTATTTTTTGATATTTATTTTCATTTAATTCTCCAAAGCTGTTCTTTAGATTCTTAGGATCATTCCTTGAGTGTATCCAATATTTGTACATATGCATTAGAGTAGCACAATAATCTTATTACAAAGTCGATTTACTTTCGAAATAAAGAGAATTCATTCCAACTGATTTCAAGTATGTGTTATTATTCAATACGACAAGAAAAGGACTTCTTGAGATTTCCGCAATCTTGACATTTTGATTGCTTTCTGCTTACAAATCAACAAAAAGTACTTCTCCAAAAGTAGAACACCCAAGATTTGTTCATCACAAAGGAGTGAATAACCTAAAAGGAATTCTCAAAAGTACAAATAAGTCGGAAAGAATTATTTTTTAAAAAAGATGTTTTTCGATTCACTAAATTCTTCAAATGATTTTGCGAAATCTAAGGAAATGAAATTCAAAGAGCTAATTTAGAAGCGAGAGGAATAGGTAGGACTCTCGATTGAAAAAGTTTATTCCAATCCGAGATAGTATAGTGGTTAGTATTCCTGACTGTCACTCAGGAGACCCGGGTTCAATTCCCGGTCTCGGAGCTTTTTAAATTTTTGATGTTGTATTTTTATGAAGCACTTCTAATAAAAATGACTTTGAATTATTAATTCTTAGAATGCAATGTACCTGATTAAACAATAAGTAAATTAGTATCGAGGAACAGCAAAATTGTTATAAAGTGATATCTTAATCATTCATATTTGTTTTATTTTCAAATAGCAGCAACAGTAAGTATCAGCTTATTGATTTAAATCAAAAACAATTGATTGATAATTAATAACGCGGATTTTTAATTGCAAATTGCATTCTGCAAAAGTAATAACTACCAATTTCCAACAGCTCCCAAAAGCATCAGCCTCACAGTGTTTGACAGCCAACTTTCTTTAGTGCTGCTCAAAGCTAGTTGAAACAGGCGTACTTGGATTATTTAAGAATTCTTAAGCAATTTCATAGAGTCCAATACTAAATCAACAATAATAAATAACGTTTAAAGATAACTCAAAGAAGTTTATCTTGGTTTGGTGCTTGCAAACAGATGTTGAATAAATTGATGCAAAAGACAAGGAATTCCAAGTTTGATGGGGGAGCTTCATTGGGTTCAGGCCGTTCAACTTAGTATGCCTCTGCTCCAGCTCCTGCAATGAATCCTGGCTCTTTTTCAAACAAACCTTCTGACGACTCTTAAAAAACAAGTCTGGTTGGGTCCACTAATAATGCTTCCCTATTCGCCCCTTCTTCTTAGCATTCACTGACGAACCTGAAGAGCACTTACAATCAGGCAATAACAAACACAGGATACTAAGTTTCATAGCCTCATTCTTCAAACAATAATTAAAATTCTATTTCTTCCTCAGAAAATTTCATCTTTACCTCTTCTGCTCCTAGAACATCTAGTCCATAATAAAATTAAGAAGTGTTTTGCTATGGTTCTCCTCTTGGGTAAAGCTCTGTTCCCCCTATACGTTAGCTTACAACTTCAGCAAAAGACTCTAGTGACAGGAATTGCAGCAAAAGTAATTCGAACTTCACTTCACCAATTGGTTTTATGACATCTTCAGTGCAATCTGTAGATCTTTTTACTCCACAGATGACTAAACTGAGACAATTTGAATAGCCAATAGTAAATTATTTCTTTTTACTTATCAATTCAATGGATTTTGGTTTTGGAATAATAAAAATAATAATAATAATAATAATAATAATAATAATAGTACTCAGCATAGCGCGTAGCAGTGAATCTCAATAACAGGGAAGAATTTGCAGAATATCAAAACAGACAAGACGATTTCCTGCGCGAAACTAATAAGGGCATCATCTGTAGATAATCAGCTAGCCCCTCTCTCAGCAAACAAAATGGACTCTCTACTCTTAAAGAGCAAGAGTACCAGGCCAGCATCAAAACACTTGAATCTAAAGTATCTGTTCTGATCTCTGAGTTAGACAAACAAACAGTTCTTTCAAATTCTGCGTTTCAAGACAACACCATGTTCAGAAAGAAATATCAAGATCTTAAAGACTCTGCATAGAAATCGCAATAATCTCAGCATGCATCGGCTAATTGTAATAGCCAAAGCAGTAGCAGGAGAAGGAGTGATAGTGGAGGAGTGATACAAGAATTGAACGAAGTGAAAGTAATAGAAATGTAAGAAGAAAATAAAAAATTAAAGGGTCAGCTGGCCTCTTCAACATAGGAAGCTTAGGCATGGAGGAACAAATATGAAATGCTCGACAAACAGTTTGAAGAGCATGATGAAGCTGTTAAAATAAAGATGAGTTCTTGCTTTGAAAAGCAGATCAGTGCCCTCAATTAAGAACTAGCAAGGTACAAATCGAGCGGTAGTAATAATAAATTCAAGAAGACCAACATCATCTCGAGTGTTAGAACTTCAGGAGCAAATAACTTGCCTTCTAGCAATGCTTTCAAAGAAAATAATGCAGCTAACATGACTTAAAGAGTGAGTCATTTGAATAGCCAGCAATCTAATTTGAGTGAGGATTGGCATGCGAATTATAATGTCTTGAAAGAAGAGAAAGAAAAGAACGAAAGAGATTTGAAGAAGAAAATAGAATCGCTGAAAGAGTAAAATGCCTTTTTGCAGAATGAGTCTCAGCAGACTCTGCGCTCAAACTCAGCTCTTATGGAATCACAATGCTTGTAGCAGACCTAACACAGAAGCGATGCCAAAACTTCTAACATCAAAGAGCTGAACACTTATTTCTCAAAGAATCTAGCCATCCACTGACCCTCAAGATAATCCTTTTCTTTTGCATTTTGTAAACTCAATCAGCCAAATGTCTTTAGTTGTTATTGATCCATCTTGTTTCTCTATCTCTTTATTTCTGTTATTTTCACAGGTAGATGATATCGGACAGTGCATCAAGTTGCCATTCAATTCCATAATAAATATGTTTAATTCCTTTTGATTTCGAACTATTCTACTGCATTTTTATCTATTAAATATTGCTCTTTTTGCATACGAGTCATGATTTATTAGTGCTATTTGACTTGGCTCTTTATGGAGGAGTATATTTCGTCAAGTCTGCTAATTCCAATTGATTTCTTTTCAGCTTGAATCTAACTTATTATCTGAGGTAAAGGGATATATTTCTTGGTTGTGTGCTATTCATGAGTTTATTAATATTGAAGTGTGCCTTTTTACAATAACTAAATACTAATATCATCTGTTTTTGATGATGAAGGTCTTGCTGATATATTAATTTCCTTGCGATTGTTTTATTGCCTGTAGAGAATCTTAGGAGAAACAGAGCGAATCTTACATTGATGCATCTATCTATTGGATTAAGCTGATAACTGAGTCCTCGAACTCATTTTTGAAGTTACAGGTCGAGTAGTTTCGGAATCATCTGAATACTAGTAAGAATCTCTGTGGGAAACCAACTAAGGTCTGGCATAGTCTTGAAGGTAACTTTCTAAAGCACTCTCGTTGAAGCTAGAGCTAATATTTCGACTGTACTTAGTATCCTTAAAATTACTGGCGTTGCTGCTAGAATTGTGAAAAAGACTATTTTAATATGGAGCAAGCTGAGAAGTACTCCTTTTGCGCTGCTGAGCCAGAGAGAAAAGCCCGACAATTTTACTGCTTTGATTTCGGGTGCTTAGTTTTTTAGGAAGGCCTATTTTGGGTAGTTCAGGAGAATAATTGGTCTGAGAAGAAGCTAAATCCTGCTATGTATTTCTTTGTTGCAATAGCTTTAAATTGATTTGCTGGGATTACATTTGCAGACGTGCATGAATCAAGCTTTCGACTGAGGGATACCTTTCTTTAGAAGAAGATATTATACTCTGTTTCGTTCCTCGTATCTAATATTTGCTGGAAGGCTTTATTTCATGGCCAAATTATACTAGCTAATTAGAGAGCTGTGGCTGAAGTATTCGAAGCTGAGGTTTTTGTTATTACTCCTAGTCAGCATTCAGCCTGGCGCCTTTAACATTTCTCTGTTGTTTGCCTTCCATTTAGCTCTGAAAGGAAGTGGTAGGATTAATCATGTTGATTTAAAGTTAACTCTTTCTCAATGTTTCTTTTTTTCCAATCGAAGGGTTATTTCGCTGAGACACTTTGAATACCCTTTCAGAGCTGAAATTGGTATCTTTTTCACCAAGAGGCGCATAATTCATCCAACCTTCCATGAATCCACTCTTTTTAAGCAAAGAAGAAAGAGCAACTGTCCCATGAGGTCTAGCTGATCTCTCCGACAACTGTGACTCCTCAGCTTCATCTAATAGACAGTCTCTAGCTCTGCTTTCCAGTAGTTCTCGACTCATGCGAAAACGGGTATTTGCTTAAAGGACAGTCAATAAAACAAAGGAATTCCAGTTAGAGCAATAAATCAAAGAGTATATAAAAAGGTATACAGTAGAACCTCCTAAGTTTCTCCCTCCCCCCCTTGAAACTTTCCTCAATAAATGTTTTAATAAGTTTCTGAGAATAAAAATTTGTTTGATAAAAATAAATATTGCGACTCAAGGTAGATGAGGGAGGGAATAGAATAAGGCAGTCTTCTGAAGTTTAGAATGTCTATGTTTTAGTTCTTTGCTGTTCTCTTCTTTGAAACAAGTAATGAATCAGTTAATCAAATCAACTTCAGTGAAATAGCCCCAAATGAGCAATAGATTAGGCAGATTATACAATCAACTCATTTCCTAGTCTAAAAAGAAAATATTACTATTTGAACATGAAATACAGAAATAGAAAGCCCATTTTGCATTTCTCAAAGTTTTTCCAAAAATACTCAACATTTCACTCAACGAATGAAGGATTTATTTGTCAAATGGCAACTCAAATCATAAGGTAACAGGAGCAGAATATTTAGGAATATGCTCAAAAGCAGTGAAAATTATGAGAAATATAAAGGAATGCCTAGTTTAGGAGTTATTTTGGGAAGTAAGTAAATGAAGAAACACAGATTATTCGAACTAACAATAGCATGAACTTTCTTAAAAATAAACATTGGGAATCAGTTGTTGAGATTGCTTGCCAGTAATTTAGAATTCAAACAGCTGTGTGTCTTATTAATATTAGTCGCTTTGGATTGATGGATGTGTATGTGTTAAAGGAGGAGGAAGATTTCTATTAAAAGTGAATGAAAGAGAGAGATAAATGCTTGTGTTTGTATGGCAATATTTGATTGTGGTGTAGAAAGATAACGTTGAGAGCTAAAATAGAAGTAAACTCATCTCTAGAGCCAGAAGAAGAAGAAGTTGAACTAGGAAAAGGAGGAATAAGTAGCTGTGCCAGTGAGGTGAAAAATCAAATTGTGAAGTGCTGGCTGATTATCTATTAAGGCATCAATTGATGACGGAGTTCTGCTTTGAGCGAACATTCTGGCAAAAGTTGAAGATGCTTAGATTGGAGTAGTTCTCTGATTGTGATCTACTGCGGATGAATTCATTGTTCTAAATGATATTAGTCACGATGTTATTGTCTTTAGGAAGCTAATCAATTGGATAGATGGGAACTTCTTAGTTGCTTCCTCCCTCAATGTCTTCGTCCTCATCCTCTTCCTCTATTGTCTTGGCTTCTAAGTTCGACTTCAGACTACTGTTTGCACTTGTTTCTAATGGTCTCATAGGGACACTCCTCGAGTAACTTCTCCTAAACCAACAATAACATATTCTCAAGCATCATCTACATTACTGAAGGATTCTTTTACGTTGCATTCTACTCAGTCTCCATTCCATCAAGTGAGAAGCTCTTCTCTTGAATTGGATCTCCTGGCAGAGGGCTTTGAAATGAAAGCAGTTGTAAGCTTTGGATAGTACCATTTTAAGTTATTTACATGATCTGAGGGCGAGAAGGCGGCTTATCAAACTTAGTGACATATTCTTTGTAATTCATGGAGGAGAAGAATCTGCCGCGGTTGGGAGTGTAATCATCAATATCTCCAGATTCTGTTTGGCCCATGAGATTGCCTCCCTGAGTGTTTAGAGTCAGTTTCTCAGTCTTTAAAACAAGTTCTCCTTCCATTGGATCCATTTCAGCCAACTACACCTTTCTGCTACTATTGTAGATGTTGCTATCTCTCTCTATCTCTTTTCTTTAAGTTTTCCTTTGAGTTTGATTTGAGTGTTTGTTTGTCTTGCTCTTTTTATAATTTTATTTGAGATAATTGTATTAATTGCTAGAGTTCACCTCCCGAATACCCCCTGGCTGCTTTTATTGTCATTAATAACTCTCAAAGTGCAGAATGATCTCCCCTTCTTTTGAACGGCCTTACGAGGATTTATTTCTAAGGTAACTAATGCTCTTTTGTTTCCGTCGAGGCAATTTAATCAGATGGTCGAGTATCCTTTTAACATTGTGAATAAATTTGATAAAGAGCGGTTTTTTTAGTTTTAATATTGGAATTGAGTTATTTTTTTAGAAAATTATTGCTTTTCAATTTTGAAGTTTGTCCATGAGATAATTCTGACAAATCCATTGCTATTGATCCCAAATGTGTTCTCAAAGATAAATCTAAAGCTTGCATCCTCATTAAGATCTGAAATTGTAATTCAATGAAGAATTTACAAGAATTAGCAATTCTGATTTCTCAAAATACACATGAATAAACAAAATTAACACAGCTAAGTTAAGTTAGTTAATGGATATGTTATTCAAGACACACAAATGATAAAAAAATACGAAATTGACTAAATAAAATAGTTTAGATTGTTTGGAGATTAGAAAATTAATTTGGTTCACATTGGAGGTGGGGGAGGAGCGAAAGGACTCTATTATTGTTTGATGCTAAAGTTACTAGAATTCAGAGAGAAGGCGTAAGGATGTTGCTAGGAATTATCTTCTTAGTAAGGAACTTCGCTAATATTATCAAATCCTCTGTCTTGCTGCTTTGGAAATTACTGTGCCGACTGAGAAGAGTTGACTGAGAAGGGGAATGAATTAGAAGGTTCTTGCATGGCATTTTGCATAATCCGATTCATGAAACCTGCCTTAATGAGGTTTTAACCAAAGGCTGCATTCGAAGCTGGAATGTTGTTGGGCTGTATTGACTAGATGTTTTGAGCTTGTATCTGATTTGGTTTTTTGCCTATCAATTAATGATACTCTACTAACTACGTCGGTAGTTCTTCCAACACGGTCTAAGCGAGCAACTCAGCATCATTCTTAAACTAGTTGTAGGGCACGAACTACACTAGATCTCTTTCAGCTTTTTTTCCTAGATTTACGAACCAAGTCAAACTTCAAAAGACAAACTTAAAATAATAGTTACCATTGCAATCGATTAGTCCATTGTCTCCATCAAGAATCTCCATGTTTGTGAAATCAGCATTGCCGATGCCAATAATGATGATACTCAGAGGTAAGTGAGACGACGCCACAATAGAAGAAACAGTTAAATCCATATCGTGAATCTCTCCATCAGTCAAAATGAGCAGAATGTAGTAATTGCCATCATCTGTATTCTTACTGTTTTAAGCAGATTTCATTGATTCTTAGATCAAAGGGTTGAACAAAGTTGGACCAGATAGTTCTACATACTTTAAGAAATGCGTGTAGGTTTCCATTAGTCCTTGAAGTGCATGGACACTCGGTTATTGAGGATTTCCATTGACGGGAAAGCAATGCAATGTTTGAGGGAAGGAAAAATTGGGCAATTTGGGTTTAGCTCCTAATTTGGAAGAAAAAAATATCATCAATACTATATAAGATCACATTCACTAACCTACCGAACCCAAAAAGTGGAATCATCTTGTCCTCATCATAATCCAGAAGGATTTTACCAACTGAGCTTATTGCGTGCTAATATTGATTCATCTGTCCGTTATTGAAAATCGCATGGAGACTATCAGGCCTGGTAGGGACACCATTGGAACCTGTGAAATCGATGGCGCAAATCAAGTTCAAGTGAATGCCGCCTCTAATGTAATCCAAGAACTATGGTTTTTCTTAAAGCTTAGATTCAACGAAAGTGATGAACCCTGTATCTTCGTTCTTTTTCTTGTTGACAAGCTTAAACTCTTTTATGTTATTTTGGACAATTTAATTGATGGAGAAGGTGGTACTCCCTATAAAATCGTGCTTTCCGTTGTCGTTGTAGTCCCAACATTCGACGATGATCGGCATGTTGTAGTCACCGTTGCAGAGTTTTTGCGCTTTAATGGAGATCCGTTTGAACTGCGGGTTGAGATTATTATCCACTTTTTCAGTTTCGAGCACCTTTATTGGCTGCATATTTTCACTTGAGCGCATAAACACCAAGAACGGACTAGACTTGCTCCAGAAACGCAGATCCTTGAGTTTTCTCCCATTCACTTTCAAGAAGATTTCATCATTGCACATCGTGACCTTCTCAGCCCTTAAAATGAGCTTTCCAGCGAATTTTCCAGTTTTCGAATCTTTTAAATCTATGATCAGAGTAGAATTCCTGGAGCCGACAATTTGTCCGATAGTTGCGGAACTTTCACAGAGGGCTTGGTTGTTCCTCCCTTCTTCGCAAAGAAGAAACTTGGCTGATTAAGTAACTTCAAAAATGTAGTCCATAACATAGGATTTGGCATAATTCGCGTAGTTGCTCAATTTATTAATGATGACAGCTTCGGTTCTGAAAGCATCACTCCATAGTTTAGACTAAGAGTTCTGGAGTTGCATGACTACTTGCAATCCATTTCTGGAGGAGGATTCCTCGGAGAGTAGTCCTCTGACTGCTGCGAATATTTCTATTTTTTCTCTGTCTTGTTGTTCAAGAGCAGGGTAGTTTTGCATGAAGGACAGACTATAGAAGAATAGGAGGAAGTAGTTGAGGATGTTTGATTATTCTTTATTTTAAGAATCTCTAAATGTTTTTTTAATTAGCTTTTGTATAGCCAGCTTGGGATAGAAATTAATAACTTTTATCAGGGGGAAGAATCAGAGCAGAGCAAAACAGGAATCTAGTTCAATTTGAAAGTCACAGCCTTCAATAGAAGAACCAGCTTCTTTAAGAAAGAATAGTTTAAATCAAAGAAATAGAATTGTTTGCTATTTTTAGACATTTAAAAGGTGGGAGCCATATTGACACATTCTGAGTTCTATCAGCCCTATGAGATAGAAAGTACAATATTTAATTGAATAGAAATTTCTTGGCCAAGTATAAAGTTTCTAGGAAGAATTGAGATTAAATAATGTTATGGGATTAAAAGCGGATAATAAGAAAAAACATTCACGAAATAATAATTAAACTATTCAATCAATTTGCTTTGAGCGAAATTACCTATTAATTGAAGCTGCAATTCAAAATAAAAAGAGAATTAATTATCAACTAACTAGGTGAAATAATTCAAATTTCAAGATATCATTTGAGAACTCCTCTTTCAATAGTTTTAGATTTGTTTAAGTGGCCAATTCTTCTACTTATTCTATGATTCTTGTTTTAAGTTTGTGTTTTCTTTTCTAGTAATAAAAATAAAATGTAAATAGAATGTAATTCTCAGGGCTGTTCAATATTTTGATTTCAAAAAACTAAGAAGTAACTCAATAAATCAATATCTAACGAGTTCTACATTCAAGTGATAAATGATCAAGCATTTTTACTGCATTAAGGACTTGAGAGAATTGGTTGCAGAGAAAATAGAATCTTGACAAGATTTCAAGATACGCTGTAGAAAAGATAACCTTCAAAAAACCAAATGTATTGCTTAAATTTCTGACAACTAGAAGTATCCTTAAAGAGACACACACAATGAAAATAACAAAATTAAGCCAATTTGAACTCCTTGATTGAATTAATGTTGGCAAGCTTATTTTACTTTGATTAGAATGAAATATTTTCTAGAAATTCACCAACATTTGATTCTAAATGATTGGAATAAAGCTGAGATAACTCTGAGATCCTATTACACTTAATAAAGCGACAAATAACAACTATTTTTTTTTTGCTTTAAATTAATAAAAGAAGATTGATTCATTTTTAGGAGAAGGGTTGTAATTTTTTAGCATTTTCAATGAACCTCAAATACAAAATCTGGTTAATCCTGAGTTCGATCATTTTATATAAAAGATGATTAAATAGGCTTGAAGAATTTTATCTACTTCTATTGTAATTTACTTTAATTCAATGTTATTGTATTTAACCAGGTTATTCAGTTGTGTAAAATGGTATTAAACAATAAATAAAACCAAGGTTTAGTATTGAGATTAGATTGTGAGGCAATATGAAATGGCTTGTTTATGAGCCAAGTCTCGAATTTAAAAGGTTATGATCTAAAAATTATTGTGAAGAGTTCCCAAAGGGTGGGTTCATTGAAAATCAGTTAGAAATATGCCTATTATTATTATGATAATTTTACTAATAGTTTCCTCTCTACTGGATAAATCTTAATTGAAAGCAAACAGAAAGATCTCTTAAGCGAAGATCCACTAGAAGATATGTATTTCGCTAAGATACCTATCTGGCCATCTTAGGTTGAATGCTCACTCAAGAGAATATCAACTTTCAAGGAAGTTAAGCTCTTTTGGAGTGGGTATGTATTGTCAAAAAGAGCAGAATGATTGTCCGCAGTTTTATCGATACTTATTGACCGAGTAGACTATTTGATTGTTTGTCATTTTGAGATTATTTTCTCCCCTCAGATCTGAAATTTGATGGACTATTGGGGAGGCATTACAGAGAATAGATACATTCATAGCATAATCAATATCTGGGGATAAGGCAATGGAGATAGAAGCTTAAGGTGGAGAAACGCAGATAGATAAATAGGGACCAAAATAAGTCAAGCCATAATTTTAGAGATTCATCATGCTTAACATCACCCCAAGGAGAAATCAAGCAATTAAGGCTGGTCTGCGTATTTCAAGGCAAATATCGAATAAAGTGTCCACCGATAAAAAGCCCTCCCGCGTTGGTTTAATCTAGTCAAACGATAAATAATTGGAAGCTGGTTTAGCTAATTTCTACCATAAAAGAAAAAAAGAAAGTATAGATCACTTATTTGCTCGACATAAGAAAAGGAAAGCACAAGCATAGACAGGCATGATTTTCGAGGGTACTTCTCTGAAGATGTCTCTTCAGTTTATCATCCTTTGCGTGATATATTGCTTCTAAGCACCAGTGTTCAATGCTCTTCCATTCATGTATTACAGGGCTGATTTATCTTGCAAAATCGATGGAGAGTGGCAGTCTTGCCAGGAGTAGCAGATCTGCGACAATGGCTATGAGTTTCAGTACGTTAACAAGAACGGAATAGAGAGCATAACAATGGACTATGGCCTGGTGTGCGATTTGAGATTAAAAGAGGCTAGTATCCTATCGATTGGGTTCTTCGGACAGCTAGCTGCGTACTTCATAGCTATTTTCACTGAGATACCTCGCTGCAATAAGACTGCTATTTTATTCGGGCTAATCTTCACACAGGGCTTGCTGAATAACTCGTTGGCCTTCATCAAAGGATCTCTTGAGTGGGTTACATTTGTGATCTTCATGTGGAATTTCATCTATTCTTACCTTTACTCTCAAATATTTGCATACGCCAACGATATGTATACCCCTGCAATAAAAGAAAAGGCAGTGAACATGATCAACATCATGTGGACTGGTGGAGCTCTTCTCTTCATCACTTACTCATGGAGCTACGGCAATTGGATCAATCACGTGGCGTATTTCGGTGGACTGACTGAATGGGTGCTTGCAATTGTATTCTTTTTGCTGCGTTCTCCGCCTCCAGAGGTTGATTTGCTCTAACAGCCTATGCTTTCTGGAAAGAAGTCGATGAGCTCGTAAAAGGGTGACAAAGAGGAGGCGAAAGAGCAGCAAAAGAATTTCATTAAAGATTTGATCCAGAAGTTCGTTTTGCTAAAGAACAACAAAAAGTACTTGAAGAACGCGTTGATCTATATCTTCTGCTGGTCCTTGTTCTAGACCTCCTACAGCACTCCATTTATCGCATTCAACACTCTCGGAGGCAACCTCATACATAATGTGTTTTTGTCGATATTGTTCGACTTCCTAGGTAGCTTCCTTGCCTATTATCTACTAAGTCATGCAGATTCTCTCCGTCTGCTACTGAACAACATCCTAATAATCGGAGTGCTTTAGACCTTTTCCTTTTTTGTACCAACTACATGCTTTTCACTGCAGCTGGTTGCTATTCTTTCAACAAAGTTATCCACGAGAGTAGCATTTCCAACTCTCTTGACCCTGCTTGCTTATGTGCTTCCTTACCAGTTTAATCAGCTAGTCTTTAATATTGCCAATGTAGTTTCAATTGTCTTCAGCACACTCCTGCCATTCTATCGTTACTACATGGAAGTGAATGGAATCAGTATTTTCTTCGGAATCGGAGTTCTGACATTGATTCTCCTGCCTTTCGCAACAGGCTTCAGGACTCTTGATGATGAGAACAGTGATATTAAAGCAGCTAGACTCTCTCGCGATTTCAAGAAGAAATCAAGTTTCGCTCCTATGCGCAGGACCTCAGATGTCATCATTGAAAATATGCTTGGAAAGTCTTCGATGATTTCTCAGAAGGCTGCTTTGATGCTGATTGACAAGCAGTCAGTGGCAGAAGAAAAGAGATTCTTGTCCAATCAAAAAGCTAGTGAACTGCAGCCAAATCCATGAATAATTAGATAATTTTCCTGGAAATATCCTGACAAATAATATTTTATGGGTGATGTTATGGTTTTTCATTTGTTCTATTGTGTGTAGCTGTGCTGCTTGATCTAATTGTACACTCCTTGATTAATTATGCTAGATATGGAATTGATTTGGATAGTGATTTTGAAGAGATTCTGTTTTCGTGTAAGGGAGGGAATATTTTGAAATCTGGGCGGAAGGACCAATCAGATGTCAAAAAGTCGCGGTAAAATATTGCGCTTAAAGGAGGATATGTTTATTTCCCTCCACAATCGATG
>Ga0302271_10003132_pt1 | contig 14225 bp, 7 predicted proteins | sample III_Bog_N1_1_FD_198767 | JGI IMG/M metagenome (GOLD analysis project Ga0302271, IMG submission 198767) | Peat permafrost microbial communities from Stordalen Mire near Abisko, Sweden - III_Bog_N1_1 | ecosystem: Environmental > Terrestrial > Soil > Wetlands > Peat | place: Sweden: Abisko... | reverse complement strand
ATCAAATGTCAACAACTTTAGATGAGCTCTAGCTAAAGCCAAGCACACTAATCTTAGAAGAATCAATAATCAGCAGGTTTTTTAAATCTGATTTTTTTACTTCCTCGAGCTTCGCAAACTCCATTGAGATACGCTATCGGTTCAACGAGCAAGAAACGAATGTAAAAAGCTTAAGCTGGCAAACGTCCATCGAAGGGCTTAGTGCGATCTAGGGGATGAATAGGATTTCCTTCTTCAATATTTCATTGAGTTTTTTAACTTCCAGCGACTATGAAAGCAGCAAGCCGAATTGGATTACAATTGGAGACGGTACAAAGGAAGTTACGTTGTTTGATATTCTTATTGAAAATCAAGTTAATTCGTTAGTTTCTCTGGGAGGAGAGACTCTGGATTTATTGCACATTCGAAATATGGAGATTAGAAACTCAACGTTTGCAGACTCTTTCTTGATTTACGGGAACAGCATTGTCAAAGTGATCCTCGATAATGTCACCATTTCAAACTGTACTTTTATTAATTCCAGTGCTCTGTATTTCTTCCAAGTGAATTCCCTAATCATCTAGAATCTCTCGTTTCTTGGAAATACTTTGCTGAATTACAACAGTACTCTGCTCACAATTATTGATAGCAATTCAACTGTTATCTCAACTCTCACAGTGTCAAAAAATGAATGCGTTTTAGAAGAACAAGCAACAACATTACTGACTGTTACAAATTATAAAAAAATGTTCTTAATTTAGTCGTATCTCGTCAAATAGTTTACAATTTCATAGTCTGTCTTCAAATCGAATAGCGATGCTTAGCTGATTTTGATCAGCCACTCGTATAACTACGGAGACAAGACGCTGACTATGCTAGAAAGCAAAATCTATTTGTCCTCCTCTGAAATACAAGATAATCACATTCTCAGTGAATACTTAAGCTCCAAGACAGGAAGATAATTACAAGAATCTTCGATTCCTGTATCTACATCAGTCTCCTCCTTGATAGGATTCTCATTCATTTCTGTTTCGTCTTCTTATCTCTCTATCAGCCAATGTTCCTTTATCAGTAATAGCTCTCCACTTACCCAGGGAGTAGTGAATTTGCAGAGTATCCCCTAGGTTATCATTTCATCTTCAAATTTCACCTCGAATTTAGCCGCAGAAGGAGCTGGTGTCTATGCAGTTTCCACAAACTTCTCCATAGCCTCAGCCAATTTTTCTCTAAATTAAGCGCTCTACTCGGGAGGTGCTTTTCTTTTGGAATATTCTTATGTTGAATTGTCTGAATCTGTCTTCATTAGTAATTCTGCGCTTTGTGGTGGAGTCATAAGGACTAGATACAGTTCAGGTGTTGCCAAGAACGATTCAAATGTATTCTTAAGTAATCAAGCAGTGCTTTGGGGAGACGACCATGGAGACATTTCATTTTTGAAGCCTGTTATTGCAAATATATCATGTTATTCCTCTGAAATAATGTCAACAAATAAAGCAAGCAGTTGTTTTAATTCATTTCAAAACGATGCCATCAAAGAAATGAGAACCGGAGCAGCACTGAGTATCCTAGTTCAAATAAAAGATCAAAACTAGAAGCTCTTCATCCTTCCGAGCATTTCAAGTCTTTCTGATATTACAAATAACGAGCTTAGTAAAATTATCCTTGGAGTAAACTCTAAAAACTCTTCTTTGCTTGTCAGCAACAATGTTCTCTCTATCATACTGAGATACAGCACAACATTCGAAGGATTTCTTTTTGAGAATGTTCAGCTAAAGCTCTCTTCCTTAGACAGCTTGATTAAGGAATTGAAGGACGTATTCACATTTTCTGTGGATATTTCTTCGTTGACAGGATAAAACGAAATTATTTCTTCAAGCACTGAAGTAGAATTAACTTTTAGAAGCTGCTAATAAGGTGAGTTGCTTGTACAAGAGCAGTCAATTACAGGAGGAGTTATTTGCTCTCCTTGTAAATAAGGTTACTATTTATTAAGCGATCCAATGGCAGCGATTTTCAATACAACATCAGGGCTGCAGTGCAAGAAGTGTCCTGATTCAGCGTATTCCTGTTATGAGAATAATATTTTACTCAAAGACGGATATTGGAGGGATACCTTTTACTCAGACAATATCATTGAATGCTACAATAAAAATAGTAATTGTTTGGCATAATCCATGAACCAACAGACAATTTGTGAACAAGGTCATTTAGGCCCGTTGTGCGAATCCTGTGACAATAATGGAGACATCTGGGAGAAAAGGTACAATAAAATAAATAACAAATATTTCATGTTTTTACAATTAAATCTCAAAAAGATGAAAGAGTTTTTAGAAATATTATGGTCTTTGTTTCTTTATGGCTTGCCACAACAGTCGGCCACAATTTGATTTTTTGTTAGGTTTGTAAGTGAAAAAGACTATTCTTGTGTGGTATGTGAGAACAGTAAGAGATCATAAGTCTATTTAACTGTTGTATTCATAGTGATAGTAACTTCTATTTACCTATTCCTCTAAGTAAATGGCCACAATAATTCAATTCTACTCTAGTAAAAAGGATACTACATAAGAATGATGGGACTAGCGAGCATCGCGAATTCTTGTTTTAAAAATGAAAATAGACATAAAATGAAAATCTTTGTGTATTTCCTGCAAATAGCTACTTCAATTAACAGAATTACCTTTTATAACCCCTGGTACTTAGAGTTAGGCACTGAGATTTTTGGATCTCCATCTACCTCTATTAGTGTCCACGCCTAGTGCATTTTTGTAACTAATCCAAACTCTTTATAGCTCTCTATTCCAACTGTTTTTTCTCAGCGATTCTTAGGTATCCTCTCTCCCTTTTTATACTGGATTGCTATTGTAATAATTAGCATTATTCTAAAGAAGACAAAATCAATAGAAACCAAAAATCACTTTTTCTCAACTTCATTTATTCTACTTTCCCTTTTCCTTCAGCCAAACATCTTAGCTTAGATTGCAGCTGTCATAAGTTGTAGACAAATCGGGAACCATCTTTATATTTTAGCCGACACATAATATGAATGCTATAATGATTACCATTTGAGATTCATTTATTTCTTATTCCTGCCTGCTCTGCTATTCTGGATTTTAGTGCCATTGTCTTTTCTGTGGATTATCATTAAAGCTGGCCAAAAAAAGCGAAACTCCTTTAAGATGCTCTATAAATTTGGCTATCTCTACAGTGAGTATAAGAATTCACTGTATTATTGGGAATTTATTAAGATTCTCATTCGCATAACTATCATTATCTCCTCCAATATTTTAAGCTCATATTTCTTCTAACAACAGATTCTCAGTCTGCTTCTCTTCATCATGTACTGTTTAGCAATTCTGAAACTAAACCCATACCGATTTCATCACCTTCTCCTTCTGGATTTGAATACACATGTTTTCCTGATTTATGTGATTATCTTGAACATATCATTCAAGTATTTTTACCCTCAGAACACTTAGAGCATAGTACTCTCTGTCTTTTTGATGATTCCTTTAGTTACCTACTTAATTTACTTATTCGGAAAAACAATTTACAAGAAACTAATAGAAGTTGTGGAAATCTTAGAAAAGAATCAGAAAAAGTGTTTCTTTATGAGATTCATAAAAAATAGCAAATCAGGTAATCAATAAGTTCCAAGGAGTTCATTCTCTGTTTTTATCCACTGGAAAATAGTCAAAAAGAATTTGAAGAAAATAGCCTCTTCTAGCAAGTAATTCTATTATGTAAATACCGATTCCATAGAAGAAATGCCCTTGAATCAAAGCTCTGGAGAAAAAACCTGTATTTCACCAATGAAATAATCTCCTTGGATTGATTAATTTTATCTTTCTCAATCGCCTCGAAGATAACCAAATTATTTTCGAGGAGGAAGCTCCATTTTCAAGGAAATTAAACTTGACAAATCTGCTGATTGAGGAGATCACAAAATTACATGTTTGAAAAAATAATTTTTGTTGAACTTTTTATGGTGAAGCTAAAAAACAAATTTGGAAGGAATATTACCTGTGTGCATGTTTGAGAGTATGGTTTGGCTGAAGCATTATCGTATTATAATAATGTAAAAAAAATAGTAAACCTACCAAATTTACTCAAGTTGAAGAGAAGAACTGTTAAAATAATTATGGAGAATGATACTACTAGATTTGAAACTAAAAAATATATTGAACATAAATTAAGAGCAATAATAAAATAGATTGTTTAATCTTTAAGGAAAAAGTGCTAAAAAAATAAACCATCCAGCAGAAAACTCGTATTTTTCTATGCGCTTTCTTTTCCTATTCTTCTTGTTTTTATATTGGATTCAAGCAGCTTCTTCTATAGACTGCCCATACAAATGCTCATAGTGCGCGATTAAGCGAAATGGAACTAGCAGAATAGTATCCTGTTTGGTTTGCGTTTCTGGATTTACTTTAAGCGATGATTCCTCAGAATGCGTTAGTTAATGCTCCTCAAACATGTTATTTCTAGAATTTACATCAAACCCAAATTTTTCTGCCACAAGTAGCTCCAGCAGCCAACTCCAATAAACTTTTCCATGCACTTACACCTGTGATCTTAATGAATACTATCCTGACGCTTCGACTAACAGCTGTAGAAAAATCAGGGCCTGCCCTTTAGTCCATAAAGTAGAAGCAGCCATTCCTGAAGATCTCTCATCAAAATATGGTAATCCATTTTATAAAATATTAACAATATTTGACAAGACACCTTTTGATGAGTTATTTTACATAGTTAAAGCATCCTTAACATAAGATTTGCTAGTAACATACCTGTCAACTCTCAACGAATTGCGCCTTTGGAGACTGTCAACAGGACAATATGTAGGAAAAATAAGTGTTTCAAATAGCACCCTAGCTGATTCTACTTATGCGTTGAAAGATTTTTTCTTTTCTGATGGAGCTGATCTCTCCTCTTCCTATGGAGATATCTCAGCCATCATTGGTATTTCATCCACCCGTTTTTTTATATGGAACTCCAAATTAGGGACAAACATTCAAATTATTAGTTTCTCCCAGCCAATTTTTATCTGGGGTTTAGGTTCTTTTGGGATAAAATTATTTATTTAAAATCTAGACTCTTCTTCTATTAACATCTATCATACAGAGAACAGTAGCTCTAAGATATTAGGAATAACTTAAATTGAATCAATCATTCTTTAAGCCTACGATCCCATAGCTGATGTGCTAATACTTTATGGGTCTTCATCGTCTGATACTCTTCAAAGGATTTAGACATTTTCAAACAATTTAGCTTCTTAAACCTTAGTTTTATCTTAGGAATTTGACTTATTCTCAAGCATGCTTTTATTATCTTCCAATTTTCTATTTTTTGGCTCTCTGAGTCAAGCGATCCTTTGTAATTCAGGTGTTCTTTCTATTCATCAAGTAAAATTTCTTCTTCCTTCAGTGAGTGCTCTCCCATCTTCTTAGCTTTTCGCTATTGGAATCAGCAAATATTTTCTATGGAATTCATCAATAATTTAGATAATTGTGCCTAGTTTAGGCCTTTAACTTTAGAACTCCCTCCAACTCAACTGGCTGAATCAAACCTCCTAACAATTCGAAAGAAAAACAGAAATTCTTTTGGACTCAGTAACTTATCTTTCTGCTGGATCGGTTTACACAATTGATTCCATCAGTGTATTATCTCCTTCGGAAACCTAGACTCTAACTCTCATAATCAGTTTATCTCTACCAACTTCTTCGAGTCTTTCCTTCTTCATTTCGACTGTTGACCTACTCACTAATGAACTTACATCATTTTCTCCTATCGACTCTACATTCCTTCAATCTTCTTCAGGAATTTCATTTTTAACAGGCAATTCAACCTCCCGATTAGTGATCTTTATTGATTCAACTTAAATTGGTTCTTTCTCTTACTCTTCAAATGGTTCTACCTTTGAATTCCAAGAGCTATTCATCATCAGCAACTTTAACTTTAACTCACTCGACTCAACACTCTCAACTAACATTGAAGTAATGCTAGAAGACTTTAAAAACCATAATTTTCTCTACATAGAATCTGCTTTCAAGACTATTAAAATAATATCAATATCATCTCGTAAGCTTATTACCACAATTTATTCACCTTCTAGCGTGACCTCTGCCCCAGTGAAACTATCCCTTTCGTTTACATCCTCTCACAGCTATCTAATTGTGCTTCATGATAATTTTAGCTTTATCATTTACCACTATGAAACAACCAAGCTCATAAGCATTGTGTCTTTATCCTAAGCAGAATCATTTACTTTTCTAGAGATTCTGGAGCCTCAGAATTATTTCATTTTGTTCTCCTCATCAACCATTTTAAAGTACACTTTATCAGACGATGGATAAATCTAATCTTCCATTGTAATTTCAACTTACTCAGCTGCTGGGATTAGTAAAGTTGTCTTACTCTCAAAAAATGCCCTTGCTCCCATGGACTATTTAGTTGTCTTCGCGAATACTTCTTTTTGCATTTATAAGTTAGATCTTAGTGACCTAATAGAAATATCAAGGTATTGTGATCTTTCAGTCTCATAATTTCTCAGTTCCTCTGTTGATCACCAAACGAGTAAACAAATCTACATTACAAATATGTTTTTAGTGAGTTTTAACCATAAAATATTTTGTAAATTATCCTTAAAAATAGGATTATTAGGTGGTAGCACAGATGATGGCTTGATCCGTATTTTTGATGAAAATTTTCTTTTGAAGAAAGAAGCCTCAGTTGACTCTCCTTTAGTGTACAAATGTTTAGATCCTTTCTTAACAGCAGGTTCAAGCGTCTCGTGTTTATTTCTCATTATTATCTCAAGCATTTCAACTAATTACTGTCATGGAATGATTTCTTCTTATGGCATGAGCTGCATGAATCCTTATCCAGATCATAATTATAACGAATTTGTCTCTTCAACACAGTCTCTAATTTACTAAGTGCACTATGAAAATTTTGAGCTACTTGGAGTTTAGTATTAAGCGTACGATACTTTCTGGTATTATTCGAACTCCTACTTGCTGATACCTTCAAAAACTAAAACATTCTACTTTCAAAGAACTTCTTCAAGGTTTGGAAAAGTTAGTTTTTATGAGTTGATTGTAATAAGCTCATTTTTTTCTTTTTTTCCTGCTTTTTAGGGGATTTTTTACCATTGAAGGGACAAATGAAGTGCAGTATTTCGGACAAGAGAGAGATTGCGATATGACAATCAAGCTAAAATCCTAGAGTGAGATAGGAAATGAATAGATTATCAAGGTTATTGTTTAAGAGTTAAGGCATATTGTTGTTGAGATTTAAGTATCTTAACTGATTATCTATGATCTAAGCACATACTCACCTATTTATTCGACTAAATCTGAGCTGGCAGGTTGTACTTCGATTGATAAAACAAGTATCTTTGTTTCAGTTAAAGCCATCTTATTCATATGTGATTCAAAGCTCTATGCCGTAATCTTAGTGAATAATTTCTCTTCTTTTAAGCTCTCTGACGTAAGCTCATCTGTTGACTAAGCTTCAATAGGAGTAACCAAATGTCTGTATGTTGAGACTCAAAAGTTACTTTTTATCTATTATTCTAACAGAGAATTTAAGCTATTTAGCTTTACTATTACCTTTGGAGATCTTGGATTTAACGTCTCCAAAAAATTTGATTTAGCTATGCCGGATGATTATGAGTTAATCGACTGGGTTGTAAACTTAGATTAGCTGAGCATAATATGCCTTTTGAGCCCAAGTCTCACTGAAAATAATGCTATTTTATTTGTTTAACCTTTTGATAAAGATAATTCAGATATCTAGTAGTGTAGTGTTGATTCTGAAGATACATTATCCTCATCAATGGAAAACCCTGCCCTACTTGTAGATGAAGATTATGGATTGATTGTTCTGCGATTAAAAAACTCTTTGTTTTTCAGTGATTATGATTCTCCCTGCTCGTATTAAGGAACAAAAGTAGTCATTGCTGGAATCCTAAAATTCTATTAAAGCTTGAATCTAATCATTGCATAAGGGGTGAAAACTCTAGTCTCCTTCGATTTAGATTCAGTTTTAAGGATATTATTCAATTCTTCAACTGAGGAGGTAGCACAAGTCACATTCGTTTCCAGTGAATAAATAACAGCTTCCTTAGCATTCACAAGTTTGAGCAATTCTACTTAATCCATAATTATTGTTTCTACAATAACTAAAACATCATGTAAAGTAGCCATGTTCGATTAGTCAGGTAGCGTGATATGGGGCACGCCCTTCGACTTATCAAGCATTGTGATAACTTCTATGGTTTATGATAAGTTGTAAAAAGTCATTTATCTTTGCACAAACATTAATTTCATTGCTGGAGTAGAACTCAATTCAGGAAATTATGTCGCATATGACATATTTACAGAGTTTTCTCGCTGGTCTCTCTATGAATCTGGTTATTCAAGTTCTTTTGCGAATTTAATCTTCTCCGAATCATGTAAGGAAGCTTTTAAAACCATGAGAATAAACAATTCACATTTATGATGATATGCTTTTTTTGAAAGCAAATCAAATAATAACTTGGAACGAGCTGTATCTAGGAGTAGCATCTCAGTGGAACGCTAGAGAACAGCTGCAAGCTCTAGTGAAAGGAAGTGTTCCTTTGTTTTTTGATAGTTCTAATGAAATTCTCTATTTCGTGGATAAAATGAATGTTGCTTGGAAATTCTAATTTTAAGAACTAACTTATTTCTTGAGAATCAACGAATCGCAATATTAATCTGAACTCATATTCATCTCAGCTGAAAATACTCCTCTCACAATCATCAGAAATAATAATTTTATTGACATTTATAAAGGATCTAATCTAGGATCCTCTTTTGAAGTGTATCCAGAGGAAGCCTCAAGGATGGTGGTTTTGTCTATTTCCAAGGCTGTAAATTAAGCGAGTTTCAATGAAATACTATTTTCTTCGCTGATTCTCTTCTGCAAAGATAGAGTTATTCGGTTGATCGACAGCGACTATCAGATGCACAATCTTTTTACATTTTAACAAAGAAGCTAGTTTGAGTGCACTTTTTAAGATTATCTTATATCATCCGATTTCTCTAGTTTCATAGTTTCAATTGCCTTGACTACAGACACTCTACCATATATTGTCGATAAAATAGACTTGAGATTAGCTTCTACAATTCTATCAATGAACTGCAGCAATTCCACCAGAAGTTTCATTTACTTAGATTCTCAATATTATATCCATCAAATAGCAATAAATGACTTAGGCCAGCTTTAGTCTAATTCAACGTAATTCCTGCCTCTGGACTTGCAATCTATCTTGAACAGTTTATCTTTTCAAATCTTCATCGATGAATATTTTAGTAAAATATTCTTTTTGGTAGATAACTCTCGTTAAATTATCTTGTATAACTATGCCATTGAGTCGAAGTAATTTCATAACATTGTCCCGCCAGGCCCTTTTTATACTTTGCACTTTTACTCTAATTTCATGGTAGCAGCTTCCTCTGCATAACTCAACTTCCACACTAGATAAGAAATGATTTACATAGGAAAGCTATTCGTAGCTTCTAAATATGAGACCTTTAAGACCATTTCTGAGTTATCTCCAAGTTCGTTTATAATCTTCACAAATTACTACATTTATGCTGTAGTCATCAGCTTTTACTCACAAAATAGTACTTATATTCTCACATAAAGTAGATAAATATCAATAGAAAGTGAGTATTTACTTCGCTTATCTTACAATGCAGATGATGACTTAGCTGCAGTAATAAGCTGCGATTCTTCTGTGATCTACTCTCGACAGTTTAATCTCTACAATGTTGGGCTTAGAAATTGTTACTAAGATATCGATTCTGAGACATTCTACACTCAAAATATTCAAATCCAAAGCTTAATCAACACCCTTTCTGACTTTTAACTTTCATCAAAATCAATTTACTTGAATTATCTTGAAAAAAGTGATTTTATCTTCTTTAAATGGGAGTATTCTTAGGTCGAAGCAGTCCATGTAAGATTTTTCTAAACCCAACTAACTATTGAAGAAAAATACAGCAGTTCAATAGTGGGATTTGATGAAAAGCTGTTGATCAGTCAGACACAAAATAATCTTGCTATTTCCCCACTTGTTCTTAGTCTTGCTGATGGCATAAGTCAACTTGTTCTCAAAAGTATTAACCTCAATTTGAGATAAGCTGGGTCTAATTTTGATAGTTCTGTTTCTGGAAAATAAGTTATTTTCAAGCTCAGCAGCGATTTCAAGCAAATGATCCTCTCCAGAGTTCTCATCGAGAACTAAGTGATAACTAACGAGACTTGTTGGTTTGATTAGATGGAGTCAGTTATCTTTGAAGGAGTGGTTATGTAGAATTTAACTTTGGTTTCATCGACGTTGATAAACATTACCTCAACTTCAGTAGTCAGATTCATCAATGTAGTAGTTGTAAATTGCACGTTAGACTCTTCTACTTTATTTTCTATGTAATCTATCACATAAATCCACATGAAGAATCTCACAGTCTTGAATTGCCGACTCAGTTCAGGTTCTAATTTCATTCACATATCTTCATCAGATATTTTCAGCAGCTAATAAATATAATTGTTCAATAATTCTTGGTATTCTTAGATGGCTTCATCTTCGTCATGTCGATAGCTATCTGCTGGGTTCTAGCTTCCAAACTTATTCATATTTGAGAAGACTCAATTGAAAACCTTGAATCTTTGTACTTTTTCTTCGAATAAGAATGTGAGGATTATCTATTCGATAAACTACTTTTCATCTGGTGGCACTTTGATAGAGATTTCAAATGATTACATAGAGATTAATTCTTCTTAAATACAGAGTAACTCAATTGAATAAGATGACTCAGCTGCAAGTTCTCTCTTTTAACTGGTAAATACCCAAGTTATTATGAACAACAGTACAGTTGAATTCAATTTCTCCCCTTATGCGAGTGGAGTCATTTTCTGCTAACAAATATCCCAAACAAGTTCTGTTCGAAAATCTAATTTCTCCAGTAACACAGCTCAAGAAGGTGGAGCAATTTACTTGATTTCATCTAAGAAATTGAACATTTCAGATTGCACATTCTAAAGTAATACAGCAATTGCTTCAGGAGGAGTCTTTTTGCTTTATAATTCTATGATCGATCTCTATTCTTCTACATTTACAAACAACTCTGCTTTGATTGGAGGAGTAATTCGATTAAAATAAGACTCAACAATTAGCAATCAAATTAACTTGGTTACAAGTGGGAACACTGCTGGTATTTTTGGGGAAAACTTTGGAGATTTCAGATTGCTATCTATGTTCCTCAAAAGCGATTTCGAGACCTACTAGTCTTCAGAGAACAATACTGATTATGTTTATTCATAAATAGACACCATTTATAACTTGATAACTTCAGCTCGATCGGGAATTTTATTGTCATTTAAAGTTTAATTTAAAGATCAAGATGGGATGGTCTTTAATATGACATCTTCATTCTCAGAAGACTATCCATAAATAATCTTAGATGAGCTCTAAAAAATAAATATTTATCTCTTAGTTGCATCATCCGACTCTGTTGTGAGCATTCCTTAGATAAATTCAAATGCTTTGACGAATATGCTCTCATTTTCAACTACAGACACAGGATTTATCTTCAAAAATGTTTAGTTTTCAACAAACTTTTTTCTGTCAGCATCTGAGATTGAAGCTGAGAATAAGCTATCCTCTCATAAAAGAGTCAATTTCTACATAATCTCCACAGATTTGAACACCAACCCCACAAGATAAATTGATTCCCTGTTATTTGGTATTTAATTTCGCAGTTGCTAGGTTGGAGAGATTTTAACTCAAGATTCCTCAAATATCATCTGTACTCCTTGTCTTTCTGGGACTTATTCTTTACTAGACCCAAATGATTCAGATGAAATGACTTGCATTGCGTGTCCTTATGGAGCATCTAATTGCACTAGGAATGAAATCAGCCTTCTGAATGGATACTGGAAAGAATCAAACTTGACTGATGAAATAATTTACTGCCTTCATAAACCTGAAAACTGCCAAGCTCAATCTTAAAACTAACTCTCTATCTGCTAAGATGGATACACAGGACCAAGATGCGAATCATGTGACAACAAACCGAGTACAAAAGTTGAAAAAAAGTAACCATTTTTAAGAAAAAAGTAAGCTAACAAATTTTAAGTTTTTTTAATTAAAAAAATAATTAGATTTGCAATGACATCCAATTACACTTGTAGAGAATGCTCAAGTGAATAGAAATCTCATTTTCTGATTAATTTTTTTATCATAATCTCTTTAACTTTACTCTTCATCGTCGCATAGCAGAAAGCCATCTACACGAGATTCTAAAAGGAACGACTGGGCTATTATCTAAGGATGCTCAAACTTGCTCCCATATCAAAAAGCTGCCTTTACGGATCTACTTCTTATAAAGTCAAATAGATAATCTATTTCTTTCAAATATTCTCAGCCATCAACTAAATCGATCTTATCCTTCCAGGGTCTTACAATTATTTCTATTTAGTCTTTGGGTAATAACCTAAATCAGTCTTAGATAGTCTGCAGTGTGTTTAGCTGGAACTTGCGAATTTCAGTGGGTAATTTTAAAAGATTATTAATCTAAGCTCAGTTTCTTTGATGGATACCTAGTTAATCATAAGTGTTTTTTTTCCTTTTGCATACTTCATAATTTCCTTAGTAGTTGGATCAATTTACATTGGCTAACGACCTTACGTAAGCCTTCACACTAGAATCATAGGCATTTTTGAGATTATTAACTTTTTCCTTGTACCTAATTTGATCGCTTATTTATCATCTGCTTTGACTTGCACTAAAATAGGAAATAAACACTATATAAATTCTGATTTAAAATATGAATGCTTGCAGGAATCTAACCTACCTTTTAGTCTGGTGTTCTATATCCCTGGAATAATTTTTTGGCTGTTTATCTCTATTATTTCTTTGTGTAAAATCTACTCAATTAAGCATCAACTTCATACACTTAGCTCCCTGTACAAGTATGGATATATCTACAGCGAATACAAAGATACCTACTTCTATTGGGAATTCATTCGGATAGTAATTCGCACTCTCATTGCAGTTGGATCAACTTCAAATGGGATTTCATATTTCATAATGTTATCAGCGAGTGTATTAATCCTGATCAGCTATTTGATATGTGCTTCTATTTGCTCTCCCCATAAATACAGTAGAATATGGAAACTAGATGTGCTTACAAATATCTCGATTCTGTTAGTGATTCTAATCAATATGCATTATACCACAGTATCGCCGAATTTTAACTACTCTTCAGGCTAAAAATGGACATATCAAATATTAGTATCTATCATTTTCTTTAGCTAACTCAGTTTCTTCATATTTTCTGTAGTTAAGCAGCAGTTTTCTAACTTGATCATTCCTAAGCTAATCCTGTTGTCTCAAGAAAAAATACCTTTCTTAAGGCACTTCATTTCAGTGAAATATCTGAATAAAAAGAGCACAATTCCAATTCTCAAACGATGGAAATTCCTAGCCAACTCTATCAACAGACTATTAACATCAAAATAAACAAAACCTATTCGTGAGAAGAGAAAATAAATCAAATGGGAAGGTTTAAATGTTTAAAAGCAGACTTCTTTGCCTATCCAAGATAATACTATGCAAAGCAAGAATGCTTCAGACCAAATTATTGAAAACAATAGTCCAATAAATAGGAATAGCTATCTTGGATCGAATTCAACTAGGTTTGGTTTCTCCAGCATAGACTTGCTGCAAGTGAATTCTTTCGACTAAGATAAAAATTTTGCTGTTGATCTAAAGGACTCGGTTGGGTATAACTCAAGGAGAAGTGAGTTTATGGAGCCAATTATTGTACCACCAACCAAACAACTCCACCAAATGATTAATTTAAATAGAAAAGTAATCTAAATCGATCTAAAATAATCGTCAAAAGAATTGTGAAAGTCTAAAGAGTGTGTAAAGAATAATCTTACAAATAGAGGCTGCAATTCTTAAAAAAGCAGCATAATTTTGGTGTAAAATAAAAGAAAATAAGTATTTTTGGAGTTTCATGTGAATAATAATAAAATTCTTACTCAAAAATAAAAAATGTTATTTTTTTTAAAGAAAATATCCCTCGAATTTCGATTTATTATTAACATGTAAAAATATCTTTGGTAATTCTCTCAACGATAAATAAAAGCTCCTGAATCAAAGGCACTTAATTAAATATTATTTATTTTCCTTTCTTTTATTAATGAAATTA
>Ga0302271_10003131_pt1 | contig 14230 bp, 12 predicted proteins | sample III_Bog_N1_1_FD_198767 | JGI IMG/M metagenome (GOLD analysis project Ga0302271, IMG submission 198767) | Peat permafrost microbial communities from Stordalen Mire near Abisko, Sweden - III_Bog_N1_1 | ecosystem: Environmental > Terrestrial > Soil > Wetlands > Peat | place: Sweden: Abisko... | reverse complement strand
CCAGTGATTAATTTATCATTATGTTTTATTTAGGAAAGGTAAAGTAATAAAAAGTGACAAAACAGGCAGTATTTATTTATAAAATATCTCAGAATTCATATCCGTAGTTGATGAAGTTGAGTCCGAATCCGCAGTCAGCAGAGAAGCTCTAGCTGTTGTTGACGAACTTTCCACCGACGAGCTAGTTGGATTAGCAAAGACGAGTGAGGTTCTAAGCACCTGGGAGAGAGCAGTTAACTAAAGCGAAATAAGTGTTGTTGCTAAGAGTTGTGTAGTATTGAACTCCTCTGTTGGAATCGCTGTAAGGGAGATAAGTCAAGGGGAGCACAGTTGGAGCACCATAAGGGGAAGTGGTGTTAGCGAGTTCAAGGTAGATGCCTTTTTCGTTGAGTTAGTTGAATCTAACAGTGTTGTAGCCAGATTGAGGACAGGTGAGATTGTAGTTAGTTCTGTTGAAGTTCCAGACATTGCTAGGGCATCTAGCGCTGTTGCAGTCGTTGGTAGCGTACACAGGGATGTAGTTGCAGGATGCCAATGCAAGGATGGCTGCGAGGATGAGGATTGCTTTCATTTGTCTTGAAGAGAGAGATGGTTGTTAGTTTTTATTTACTGTTTTGGATTGTTATTGTATTTTATTAATTTTTTTATTTCCTTAGATAGATGGGATAAGAAAGAAAAAGGCTAGATTTCCTCCTCCCCCAGAGGCTAGCTGTCTCATACTCCCTCAGGAATAATAAAAGATTCATCTTATCTGAGTCTCCCTGTTCTTCTTGGCATGAATATTTCCCCAAAAACAGACAAAATAAAATCTTGTTATTTTCTCAATCTTCCCCTCCCGCCTTCAAAATTACTTTTATTTCGACTCTTTATGAACTCAAAAATACTCAAAGAGCCAAGTGATTATGCTATTTGAAAATGGAGATGATTGCCAAGCAGTTAGATATGAATCTGCTCATAACTGTGGAAGGGAAGCTATTTGATATTAAACTTAAGTTCATTAGTAGATTTAATATGGTAGATTACTTTGATTGTGTGCTGATTAGATAGATACCTCCTCTTTATCATACTTTTGAGATTAAATAAATACATATCTCCTTACAGGTGCTAAAACGAAACAAAATAAATGGACTTTTAGTTTAGAAATTGATTAATAACATTTTGATTTCTCCACAGCTAGTTGTCTTTGCTGCTGAGTAGGCACTGAAGGAGATGGTTGTGGTTAGGAAGTCTAAGGACATACGAAAGCGACCTATTTTTTAAGCTTTTAGAAGAGATAAATATGATTTTGAGGATTACTGCTTGGGTTTTTTGATGCAAGAAGGAGCAATTTGATTCCCAAATATTAAGGAATGAATAAATCCTTATTGTCTCCTAGATATTCCTTTGCGATAAAGGATTAATTAAAGAGAGTTTATTATCATTCTTAAATCCCTGTTTCTGTCTGATATCGAATCAGAAACAACTTATGTCTACTTCTTATTTAAATACTGTAGTGTATTGAATCTTGTCTTACGATTTTTAAACACAATGGTGATCCTAAAGACAAGGCCATAGAAGCTTTTGTATCCTTTATTTTGTGTTTCTTGTTTCTAAAAGTATTGAAAAAGATTAATATACCGCCAAAAAGTATTTTCAATTGGATATTATTCAAAAAATGCATAAGTTAGCTTTAAAGGCAAGAAGATTAAAACAGGTAAGGATGAATTGTGTGTTTAATTATTGCTTGTTATATTTTTCAAGGAAGGTCAAATAGCTTAAAAATGCAATCAGTTTGTAATATCGAAAAGAAGCCAACTTAGAAGGGAAGAAAGCACATCGTATACATTAATACAATTTTACTTACGAAACTCAAAGAATATTCAACTGTGATCATCAAGTAATTGAGGATTGAGTTCATGGAAGTGATCTGGGTATAAATTAAAAAACTCCAAGCAAAAAATGAAAAATTAAGTAATGGAGTTCAACAATTAATTATTTCAAAAAAGAAACCTTGCATGAGGAGTTTATCGATCATGTTTTACCTTGATTGTTAGTGAATAATACGAAAGAAACAAAATAATCAATGGAGAAGTGGATGGACTACTATGACTTAATTTTGAGAAATATTTTCTTGAAAACATAACAAACTGGCTGAGAGAGAGACTATTAAAAATACTAATAATTATCGAAAGCTTTTAGTTGGAAATATCATTGATACCTAGACTAACAGAGTGAAGCAAACTCTTAAAAGCAAGGCTTAAGATATTTCCTTTTTTCCAGATATGTCTCTACAGCTTTTCATGGAACAAACGGTTGAATACTAAACACATTCATATTAGATAGAGCTATTTGCTTTAGGAAGATATTACCAACAAATGAATAATCTCCTTTTGAATATTCTCTTGATTCCTTAGAGATCTGCTATCTCAAATAGATAAATGAAACTCTCATTGGTTCTCATAGCTAATTTGAGCAGTATTTTTGATTGAATATAAAAAAATTGCTCAATTGCTTTGAAGATCTTTTGGTTTTAAAAGCTTATTTATCATAAAATAAGCTGCACGAATTGACTTAAAATCAATTATTCTATCCTGCACTGCACAGCACAAGAAATATTTCAAAAGGAAACTATTTCGATAATCCTTAGAAGATAGCTATTTTGTTCTAGAAGAGACAAGAGATAAGAAGAATAATGAATTTATACCCGAAGAGAATGATTAAGTTTTAAAAGAATTTATGCTGAATCTAATGCAGAATTCGTCTAGAGAAAACTGCCTTCGGCAATGCTATTCCATTGAGGATACAAAAGGCACCATAACCCATATGGTATTTGCTAACTCGATCAATGAGAAGGCATCTCGATATTTCGATGTTAATATATATTTCTTTTATTCAATTTTACTGTATTAACCTTTCCCCTTGATTAATATGACTATTACAGTATACTATTCTCTTCTATCAAGGGATTTAATCATCAATATTATGTAAGCTTTGCTATGAAATGATGTCATTATAAAGCTAGTTAATACAATATCGATCACCCACCCACCACAAATTAATAAACAGCTTCAGAATACCTCTAGATCACGAAAATCAAATTCTTTCCAAATATATTCTTAGATGGGAGAGCGTTGATGAATATCTGGCTAAATTTAATAGTTTTAGTATTCCTGGAATTACTCCTGCGCAGAGTTAAAGTCAGCTTTACGTAATTCCGAGCGGTCGAGTAATTCTTTCATAATCGCGAATGGAAGATTTCGAGAAGGAAACGGCTGATCAAAAAGGAGCTAATCGATGCTGATTCTTAAATTTAATCATTTAGGCGAAAATATCTTAGATTGAAAATTCAGATTAAACAGATAGATTCAAGATCAAAACACACACACATACAAATAGATACTTCATTTACAAATGGATCCTAAGATTTTAGTTGAAGAAACAGAGAGCTATTTCATTGAACAGATGTTCACCTGCTGCCTTGCTGAGATGGCTTACTACATCGAGTCCGATAAAGTCGCAGCGATTATCGATCCTATGAGGGATTACTAAAGATACATTGATTTAGCGAAATCGAGAAATGCAGAGATCAAATACATTATTGAGACTCATTTCCATGCTGACTTTGTGTCTGGTCATCTTGATCTCGCTAAACACACTGGAGCTACGATTATCTATGGACCAACTGCTGCTCCTAACTACAAGATCCATGTTGCAGCTGATGGAGAACTCATTTAGATTGGGAAAATCTCCTTGAAAGTTTTGCATACTCCCGGCCACACACTAGAAAGCAGCAGTTACTTGCTGCTAGATGAGAAACAAACCCCGAAATGCGTATTCTCAGGCGATACTCTGTTTTTAGGAGATGTTGGCAGACCTGATTTAGCTTGTAGCAGCACTCTCACTAAAGAAGATCTCGCTGGTTAATTGTATGAGTCTCTTTAGGCTAAAATTATCCCTCTTCCTAGGAACATTACTGTGTATCCTGCACATGGAGCTGGATCATCTTGTGGAAAGAATATTTCCGATGGAACATTCGATACTCTGGAGAATCAGTTCAAAACAAATTGGGCACTGCAATCAGGACTCACAAAGGAAGAATTTGTCTCAAAGCTGGTTAAGATATCACCACCACCACAATAGTAAACAAACAGAAATAACTAATTTGTTCATGAGCCTTTTTTAAAATGTTTTTTGTAAATAAATCAATTAGTTATTTCTACGACGCGAAGGTGAACAGAGAAGGATATGAGAGTCTGGAGGACTATTTAAATCACAGTGATGTTGCCTTAACACCTCAGTAAGTGAAAGATCATATTGCAGCAGGAGCTGTTCTCATTGATGGCAGATCAAATAATGAGTTCATTTAGGAATTCGTCCCAGGATCGTTTTTCTTGTCTTTGAGTATGCCATTTGCATAATGGATCGGTACTCTAATCAAACCTACAACTAAACTAATGCTTCTCGCTCCTCTTGGCAAGGAAAAAGAAGCTGTTTTAAGATTAGCTAGAATCGGATACAGCAATGTTCTCGGTTATCTTGAAGGAGGTAACACAAAACATTTACATGAAAACAAAGACTTTTCCCCTGTTTTTAACTGATTTTTATTTATTAAAGGTATTGAAGGATGGAAGAAAGCAGGCTTTGAGTTGGATCATTCCCGTGAGGTGACCGCTGAGCAATTCCTTGATGGCATCAAAAACGAAGGAATCTACGCCATCGACGTAAGAAAACCAGATGAGCTCATCAACCATGGCAGCGTGAAAAATCTCCCTAACTTCGAACTCACATATCTGGAAGAGTAACTAACTAAGAACCCTGATTTACTCCCTCGCGACAAGGATATCTACATAATGTGCAGATCTGGTTAGCGTTCAGTAGTTGCAATCAGCATCCTCAAGAAATTCGGTTATGAAAAACTCATCAACGTCGGAGGGGGTTTCATTGCTGTGAAAGCTACTGGAAATGAAAATGTTATCTCCCCAACAGAATGAAGAATCAATGAATGAGAAAGAGAGAAAAAATATAGCCAAAAAATTATATCAAAAATCAATAACTTTTTTTAATAAACCTAAAATAAGTATATTTTTATGTAAAAAAAAAACATGTAGTTTTAACACAAAGATTCTTCCAAAATCATTCTTTTATTTCAAGAAGTTTTATTGTAACGCTACTCAATTTCAAAGGGTAATTTTAAATATGAAAAGAAAGTAAAAGTTATCTTTGACAATTTGTCTGTTGCTGATTTTTTAGAAGACACCACCCGAATCTTAAGGTATTTCTCGTTTATTCATATCGAAATTGGCCTAACTCATGCTGGGATATTGTTTTATTTTTCTTCATGATTCTATTCAAAGTTATCTTTTTTTTATTCCTCTGCCCATCGCGTTTGTAATTCCTACTTATTTACATCTTAGTTATTTTTTGTTCCTTCCCATGAAGTTTGAATATCTTCAAAAGGCTATGAACTTGGATTTATTCCATCTTAGTTATCCTTTGTTTCGATGGCTGTTGACTCTGTGTTGGTATTGTTCTACTCCCAGTGAATAGATGCATCTCCAAGAGTATCTTCTTTGCTAGTAACTTCACAATCTACAGAACTTTGATTAGTGTTGTTTTGATTCTAGGTTGTTGAATTGTCTATTGGTTAGTTCTCAGAAGGTACTTTGTCTTATTAAATTGAAATGTCGATGTTTTGATTGTGATTATTTTCTTGAATCAAGCCATCTTCTTTAGTGCTAATTTCCTAATGAGATTGCTAGTCACCTTGTTATGATTACATTAAGTTATTAGATTATTGATCTTGTTGATTATTATTGCCCTCTTTTGTCTCATTTCCTAAACCAACTTGCTCAAAAGGTTGTTAGGAATATTCTTCAGATTATTAAATTTCATTTGAGCCTTCATTATTATTCCCTTCTTAATCTATTTTCATATTTTCTTTCTATGTCTCTCCATCATTTCCATTCCATCCTTACCCTTGTCTATCATCTTCATCCTCAATCTTTTTGATAATCTCCTTATCATCTAACTTCTTTGAATCATTCTCTAACAGAGTTTCTCCTACTACTTCTATCATATTCATTTCTTTATCCATCAATTGATTCTCCTATTTATCTTCATATTTAATTGCTATTTACACAACCTCTTACTATTGTTCAAATATTTAGGTTTCTTAAATATTCCCTTAATTTTCAACTAACTTCTATTAAACTACTTCTTCAATGTGATCTCCCTCTGCTTAGATGTTCTGAGTAGCTTCAACAACAACAACTCTTTCTTCTCCCTTACTTATCATATCTTCCTAGAATTCATTCAAAAACGGTGTAATCAAAGGATGTTTCTCTATTTCTTTCACAGGTGTCACCAAAATGCCATCATTACTTTGCAATATTTGTTCATTGTTCCTCTAATTTTTAGCACTATTTTCTTTACTTCCTTAATTCTTCGTATTTGAATTGCTATTCTTCTATTTCTCTCTGTTTTCATCTGCTGCAATAAGCTCTGCAATGAACTTGCTTGCCGATTTCGTATCCGAATTCTGAATAGTAAACACTTGCTAAACATTAAGCTACGAAGCTGCACCTTTCGAATGAACCTCCTCTGGTTATCCTTAGATCTTAGCATCATTTAGCTAGCAGTAGTATTTCGGTTTCAGCACGGAATATTGATTGGTAAATGCATGAAAAATAGCAACATTAAACTAAGGTATTTCCTTCATCGATGCATCCATCGCTATGGTGAACCTGTCATTGATCATGAAGCTCACTGTATTCTAAAAGCTACTCAGGAAGTATGTCTCGAGTAGCTTCGATTTTTCTAGGAGAGAATTATTCTGCTCAAACCGTGCGATTCTCTTCGCTTTTTTATCAAATCCGGTGGAATAATCGTTCTTAAACGAAGTGAAGAATTCCTAATCGAATCCTGTGAAGGAGCTGTCCAAAAAGTTGAGTTTCTTTTAGGGCAGATTCAGATATTGCTCTTTCTGTCCGAATTTCAGATATTTCTAGTCTTCTTGATCTAAATATCTAGATGTTGTGTAGATTTCATCGTTATCGTCATCATCATTTATATGATTATTATTCGTTGATCCTTGCTTGTCTAGTCTGAAGCTATCTAGCGACTAAGTCTCTGATTAATCGCCCACTACCATATCAGATTAATTGTACTTCGAACTACTCAAAATATTCCCATTAGCATCCTATCTAATCACTCTAATTGGCTCGATTTGTACATCATCGCCTAGCTTTATCATAATAGCATCACCATCGAGTTGATTCTTTTAACTCGTTAGAAACGCAATCCAATCACTAATCGCTGCAATCGCATTACGATTAGGCTAATAGAAATCACTCACTTTGATGCTCTCATAACCCTTTATGAATCTATGGTCATCGACGAATTACGTGAACAGCTCGTTATATTTCAAAAATTATATGTAATAGGATTTTATCTTTTCGGCTTCCTCCAATCGCATTGATTGCAAGCGCTCTGAAGAGAAGAAGAAGAGGAAATGAAGATTAAACAAATGAAATTATTCAGAAAGAAAAGATGAATTTTGTTGTTATTTTACCTATGCAGACTGCGATGATGGTGAACATCGTAATGTAGAGGTTCATCATTGTGTAAAGCATTAAATGGAACACATATTGATTGAGCTTATACTCTAAGTAGCCTCGTTTCGAGATGCCTAATGATCAATCAAGGATATATTTCAAAACAAAATGATAAAACCATTTTTAGAAATAATTATCCTCGCTGATTTCAACTATTTACGCTTGAGTGGATCAGTGTTTGTCTGCACCAACTCGATGATGAACATAAACAGAGCCATGACGTCTTCCATCTCCAGAAAGATCAGCTCGTTTGTGAGCGATTTAAAGAACTTGCGTTTCTCTGTTTTACTGACATTGAAGGAGGAGTTCTTCTTCGCGTAGAGTCTGCTTTTCAGCTTGATATACTGAAAGTACTTCCTAATAAATCCATCGATACGGATGATATCTTTTAAGAAGCAAAAGAGAATGATTATTATCTATTTATTGAAGAACTCCTTTCTTGAATTGAATTACTGTTTTTTGGATCTGGATCTTTGTAGTTTTCGACATGCAGAATGTGCATCGTCGCTATGTCACTAACGAAGCTACGATCTTCCACGCATCGATCGAGCAAGATTAGGTTCTTAACTAGGTAATTCCAGATGTTTTTGGACTCACTGTATTGCATTTTCGATTGGATCAAAGAGAAGGCAATGTCTGGTCTGGTCTCAGGGTCTTATCCAGCTAGAGTCTTCAAAACCTCTGAAAAATCAATACATTCACGATATCATAATTGATTGAGTAGCGTGTAAAGGATGAATAAATAGGAGAAAAGCTACTAAGTAGGGAATGGCTCTTATTCTTACTTTGAATATCGTTTTCAGATGGTGGATCATAATCACCACTGTAAGTAGCTTGAAGTCTAGCCTTCTCAAATTTCGTCTCCGCATTGAATGAAAAGCAGCCACGAAAGCACCCAACGATCATCTTAGCTATGTATCAATATGTATGTGATATCTGCTTATTTTTTTCTATTGTTGCCCTTATTTCACTCAGTCACTCTTAAACTTTGTTCAATTATCTAACTTTTAGGGATACTATTATGGTTTGTGTAATATCTGTCAATAATTGCTTTCAGACTAATAAAATAAATCTAAGAAATTTTACAATAATTCAAGAATGCAGGAATCAGCAGGAATGTAAAACTCCTTTGGAGGAGTTAAGCTGGCTGGTTGTAATCCAAAAAGAGCCAGATTGTTTCAGACACTTAAATTTAAACAAAAATACGATGAACTATCAGATTAGCGTTATGCCATTGTATAATTATCATAACTTCAAATAAAAGCAAGTATGCTAAACGATTCATTTAAATTGATTGTTTTCTGTTGATTTGCTGCTATTTTTAGAATTTATTGATAGGTTTTGCAAGAAAGAATATTCAAATTCAAAATCATCATCTAGCAAGACTCTTAAGGAATAATAGCATATTTCTGTGCTGATGATTGAAAGGAAAATGTTTGGTATTTCATTCGGAATCAATAATTGAATCATTCAGAAGAACACTCTATTTTGATTTTTACTGTATCGAGAGTTATTTTTTGAGTAAATTTTTGATTCTTTCTTATGCATTTTTACTGGTTGGTGTAGAAGGAAAACATGAAATTATCAGGAAGAGTTTAAGGTAAATTATTTTTGAAAATTTAAAAGAAAAAACTAAATAATCCAAGTTCACTCCAATAGAATAGAACAAGAAGAACAGTAGTCTAACAAATGGGTTTGCTGAAGATATTGAAGAAAACAAAAGAACGTGAAAAAGAAATGCGCTTGTTGATCTTAGGCTTAGACAACGCTGGAAAAACTACAATTCTCAAGAAATTCAATGGGGAAGATATTGATATGATCTCACCGACTTTAGGTTTCAACATTAAGACACTGTAGTACGAAGACTACAAGCTAAATGTCTGGGATATCGGTGGTTAAACGACAATTAGATCGTATTGGAGAAACTACTTTGAGCAAACTGATGGGCTAATATGGGTTGTTGACAGCTCCGATAAGATGAGACTCGAAGATTGCAAGAAGGAATTGCATAGTCTCCTCAAATAAGAAAAACTTGTAGGTGCAACATTGCTTATTTTCTGCAATAAACAAGACATCAAAGGATCACTGAATAGCTAAGAAATCAAGGAGTTTCTTGCGTTAGATGACATATCCACTAGACATTGGGGAATCATCCCTTGTTCTGCTGTCACAGGGGATGGGCTAATAGAAGGAATTGATTGGGTTGTAACAGACATTGCATCAAGGATATTCATGCTCAGTTGAGAGGGATTTAAGAGGAGTAAGAACAGTAATGGCGTAATATGTTGTAGAAAATGTGTGTGTATTCCTAGTTTCAATTTGATGATTGAGTTGATAAAAACAATATTTATGACAAAATATTAAAGTGTATGTGTTTTCATGCAATTACAGGATTAAAAATGATCCAATAAAATAGAGATGCGATTAGCATAAAATAACAATTTTAATATCTTTTTTAGTCGAAGTGCTCTATTAAAGAAACATATCCTGCTTTGTATAGGATCATCTGATTGAAAGTATCATATTTTTTACAAAAATATTCCTAAAAACGATTTTCATTTTTGTCATGTAAGCTATTGTGCCAGATTAAAACATTTCCTTATTTTTCTCTTATTTTGTTTTGCAGCATTTTCTTAACTACTGAATCAAAATAATGTCAAATTCTACGTTGTAGTAACTTATCGCTTGTAACTTTCTTCCAGTTTTATCTGTTCAGTCTGTGAATCAATCAAGATACAAGAAAGATAATATATGCAAGCTATGGTTTAGAAGTGATTCCCCCAAAAAAAAGAAATTTCGAGATGCTTCGTAAATAAACCAATCTCTTCCAGAGTTTGGTTTAATTAAAGCGGATATTGAGAATCTCAACAGTGGATAGCAAGACAAAAGACGGACAAATAAGAAAAGGAAGATGAATTCTTATATCTAGTGGTATTAATTTCTGAGGTCACTGGAACCAACCTGAAATGATCCAATCTAGATGTTTTCCCTGTTGTTTAGACTACGAAATCACTGGAAATTCACTATTTTTAATTGAGAGCAAGACAAATCATTGTTCAATAATACCAACTTACAATCTGAAATTGCGCATATCTCTCTGATTATCTGTGGATATATTTTTACCTGCAAAAATTAAAATAATAATACCATGAAATATCATCTCTACCCTCTTTAGGGATTTTCATTTTGACAACCGAGTGGAATAGCAACAAATTCATCCAAAACCAACAGGAAAATGAATAAAATTATGAAGATACCAGGATATATGTTTATTGCTCTATCTGGCAAGATATCTTTTATTAAAACTAAGAACAAAATACTTCGTTAAGCTGACTCATTAAAACTTGGAGTTGCAGCTATTTAATCGTTAATCTCGAATCAATATCTATTGTGTACTTTTCACTAATCTCTTAAGACATATAAATCCCAATCACATGTGGTAAATGTATCTTTGGGAAATATAAATAATTTAGATTAATTAAATAAATAAATACCAATAAAAAATTTCGAAAAAACTAATAATAATGAGCTTCTCCCAAAAGATCAAAGACAACAAAGGAATTCTTATCGCTCTCGGTGGACTTGCAGTTGCAGGTGCTGCTTTCTTCCTTGCCAAGAAGCATGGTTGCTGTGGTAAGAAACAACAAACCTCCTGCTGCAAGGGAAAATGCCCCGTTCAATCGATTTATGAAAGAGTCGGTGGAAAGGTTAACATCGATGCAGCTGTTGTTAGCTTCTACGATAAGGTCTTGAAAGACGACAGAGTCAAGAGATTCTTCAAGAACACCGACATGAAACATCAAGTCAAGCAATAGCAGAACTTCCTTTGCTTAGCTTTCGGCGGTCCCAACAAGTAAGATCTAGCATTTTAGTTTAGCTATTACCAGCAATAAAACAAATAAAGTGAATTTGAGTATGATATTTCATTGAGCTAATTATCTTTGTTTTTGCAGCTACGTTGGTAAGAATATGGTCGATGCACACACCGGCATGAACATCTCCAGTGAGGAATTCGACGTTATTGTCGAACTCCTTGGAAAGACTCTCCTCGAGATGGGTGTCTCTACTGACTTAGTCAACGAGATTGCAGTTGCTTGCGAGCCTCTCAGAAAAGATATCATCCTTAAGTGAGGGTGTTTTCGCATATGCTATAAATTGAGAAATATTTTTGAGATTTATGTATGTTTATCTATCACTTTGTAGTCGCTGATTTTGAAATGCTTGAATAAATATTTGGATTTAAAGGGATTTAAAAGATAACAAAAGGGAAGTATTACAGTAATTCAAAATAAGCATTTTGTTGTGAGGAGAAACTTAAATATTCCATAATCTGCTGATATTTTGACTATGAATTATTACAATAGGCAGCAGATACATGCACTGTAGCTTACAACGAAAGGAAAGATGAATAGTTAAAGGAAAATATAAAATTCATGCATATTTTAGAAACATTCTCATATATTTTTTTGACTGATTGGTAGGTATTTCGGAATAATTAACAGCAAAAAGTCTAATTCCTTTTATTGGAAAACACATGAGTAATTTTTCGTAGCACAATACTCTGGATTGTCCTAATTTACTTTTAAATTCATTTTTTGTTTCAAAGGTAAGTTAAGAAAAACTACAGACATATATATTCATTTGTACACTCCTTCAATTTTCCAAGCTCCTTTAGCTTTCCCTTTGATCATGAAACATACGAGGCATATATCCATTTTTTCTTATCGATCACAAGCTTATTGCATCCTGGATTCTCTTTGTCGGCGTTCATACAGCATGACCAAGCGAATTTCTCCTTTTATTGGCCGTTTGCATCCTTTTCGAAGCCAAATTTCTAGAACACTCCTGTGTGATGAGCTTTAATTCTTTTGTCTTCTTCAGGCTTGTAAAGCGCAGGCTTGAAAGTCACGTTTTAGTCCTTAATGAATTGTTACAGTTAAAAAGAGCCAGGAATTTCTAGAAATTATAATCTTTTTTCTTCTTTCAAATAGTTTATTTACTTAGTAGATTTGATTTTTGCGAAGTTTAGCCTCATAAGTCAGCCGAAAGACTGCACCATCTGCCTTCTCCTTGGAAGCCTTCGGGTTTGTTTTTATGAACCTATTATAGGATTCAAAGTTCGCAGATAAGAAAAAATATGACTAAGTAGCCTAAAAGGGATAATAAGCCATCTAAGCCTCTCTTCAAACATTTTTGCTTTACTCTTTACGGACGTCGTCTCTGAATTCCTTTTCTTATTTCTTGATTTCCCTCTGATATTAAACAAGATCAACTTGCTGATCTAGTGGTTTTCTATAGTCAACCAGCAAGATTTCTTCTTTTTCTTTGTTTTTCGCTTCAGATTTCATAGTGCTTTTTATTGTAAATAAAACCAAATTCAAACCCAAAAAGTAATTGAATACAAATACATCCCTTCCATATTCAACTCAACAATAATAATTACAATTCATCAAGCGCATCTCTGCGATACCTAACATCCTACTGTGTGCTCACATTCCAGCCAGTGTAATCGTTTCTCAAATCAGTTCCTAATTCTAAGATCTTTTCTTTAGGTGGAGGAGCAGGCCTATCGTATAAGCCTAATTTGATCTGATATTAAAAAGTCAAGGCACAAAAAAAATCAAAATTAAAGATCCTGTTGTGTTTGTGTGTATTCTTACCTTGATTAACTTTCTTTCATGCGTTTCTTCTAATAGAGGATTCTTTGGGACAAGACTAGATGCGTTCCATTGCTTTTTTTTGAGATTGAGGATATCTAGATCGATGAATTCTTTGATTTATTTTTTTGTTTCCATAGCGTGGACTGGGACATCATCCTAGGAGAAGAACTGTTCGTCGCGATCAAAATTAATTTTGCCATTTCGCACACTTCCAATTTTATGCAGTTTCTGCTTTTCACCTTGGAGTCCTTCGTTTTCAGCTTGTTCCTACAGATTATAGATTAAATGAATGCAATGTGAGATATTTCAAAAACGAAATGGAAGACTTCAAATACTCTTTTCTGTAGCTTTCTCAGCATTTATTATTATCTCTACTATCAATCATTTTTACTTCTTTCTTGAGTCTGCGCTGAAACGCTTCTTTGATGAACATTTTTAATGTAAAAAGTACTTGTTTTTCCCTTTTTCTATTTGCTGTTATTATCTATTTGGTTTTGTTTTTCTCTTGAAATAATAGCACCAACTCCCAGAAATACCTTTATGCCTTCAAGCTTTTAAGAGATGTTGTATTTTGTATCAGGATCCTTGCAAAATCAATGCATAGAAATTCAGTTATTTTTCCAATATCCCTAAAACAATTTAAGCAACAAGAGAATACTCTCCAATAAGTTTGAAATCCAAACAACAATGATCGCTTCAATTACTTCAGTTTGTGTAATAAAGCAAATTCTTTTATTCTGATATTATTGTTGATTTTCATAATTGGAAATTCCTAGATCTGAGCATTTTATTGCATTAGATTCTCACAAGCTTAATCTGCTCTATGGTTTGAAGGAGGAAACAACTCCCCGCAATTAGAGAAAGGATACAAAAATATTTGAACAGGTTACGCAAATATATTTGGAAGGATAGGGGTGAGAATTCCATTTGGGAATGGTTTTATTAGGACTTCTAAATTGTTTTAGATATGTTAAAAAG
>Ga0302271_10003129_pt1 | contig 14236 bp, 8 predicted proteins | sample III_Bog_N1_1_FD_198767 | JGI IMG/M metagenome (GOLD analysis project Ga0302271, IMG submission 198767) | Peat permafrost microbial communities from Stordalen Mire near Abisko, Sweden - III_Bog_N1_1 | ecosystem: Environmental > Terrestrial > Soil > Wetlands > Peat | place: Sweden: Abisko... | reverse complement strand
CTGTAGAAAAGGAATCAGTTTCCATGAGCTGGATTAAAATTGAAATTATTGTTTTAGGATAGTTTGAAGATGATTTATGGGGGAAAGAAAGCCTGATGAATAATCAATAATTAACTAAAAGTAACCAAGACAAGATAGGTAAATATTTAAGAAGAAAAACATAAGCTTAGAAATCAAGAATATTTTTGAGAATTGAAGACGAACATGAAATTTTTAGCAAAAAAAAAAATATTCATAAGTGCCAAATAATTGACGAATCTTAAACTTAAAATAAAATGCACTTTGAACTTATTAAGGATTTGGATTTCCAAACAGATTTTATTATGGAAGTTAGTATTAAGGTTAATGATCATCTTGAATATTTTTTGAGAAAGACAACTAATTTTTTGAGGTTGATCAATAGTTTCAGACCACATCGTAGAGCTTGAAATCTTTTCAGTTAGATTTAGCAAATCATAGAAGCACATTCAGTAAATTAATCTAGTTTCTAATAATAATTCCCCTCTCCCTCCCCCCCAAAAAAATAATTAACTTAAAGTGAGTTAAAGAAGATTGATCGTACCTAAATTATGTTTTTTCAAGATCTCCCCTAATTGCATATTATTTCTTTTATTTTTGCAAAAGACTAAAATGAATTTTTAGTAATGCTGGAGAATAATTTATCTCTAAAATATGAAAAATAATATTGAGTTTGTGTAATAATTAAAGTAGTCCTCGACTTGAGAAAATATTAATTTTTTTTTTCAATATAAGAAACAATGTCAATTTAAAGAGTTAAGACATTTTTAAATGCTTAAATCAGGTATGTATTAACTTGAAAGGAAACTGCTATTTTTTGATAAGAAAGTTCTTTGAATTATGTTAATTATGCTTTTGTTTCAACAAAGCATTCAAATATTCAATGGTTGTCTTAATGACTTGTCTAAAAATTTGCTTTCACTCATGAAAAGTTAGCATCAATGAACTAAAAAAAAGGTAAGTTAATTATTTAAAATTACCTTCAAGCACACAGCAACCCTTAATTTCAATAATAGAACTACTGATAAATAAATGGATTCAAATAAGTTCAGCTTAATTATTTCTTCTATTATTAATTCTTAACTTTCTTTAATCGTCAGAAGGAGATGGTTAGCTTCATAGGAAGGTTGATTTAAACTCACTCATTTTTAAGCTTAGCTTAACCAATTATTGCTTATTGTTATTTAATGTTAGTTTTTATTATATTCGAATCGCAATAGAAAAATATTCCACAAAGCAAATCAAAATAAAAAAAGAAATCAACCTTGCAATAATTTTTTAGACCAATTTAGTTTAAATGCTCTTCAGACTATTTGATGTGTTACCAAAACCATTAGTGTATAGAGAATTCATTCATTTTTTGGTTGTTGTTGTTGTTGAGATAACAGTCAGCTGATTTGTAAGGAAAAGCAATCAGCTGATGAATACTAAACTGCTGCTATAATTATTCGAGTAAAATGAGGACAATGCAAGATAAGTTCCTAAATAACTAATTGTAGTTTAATAATTCATGAAATTAAATAAGAATATTCTGTTTTGAGGAGATATCCCAAGGAATTAACAAAAAAGTTAATAATTGTCATTTTTATCAATAAAACAGTTTAGAATTGGATCAAACCCCCTGATATTATTTAGAATGAATGAAAATACCCAGTTAAACATCATTGACAACTCCATATTTGACAGCCTATCCAAGGACTTTGACACTAACTACATTTCTTTGCTTCTAAATCGGCCATTGGATCGACAATAACTCGAGAAAGTAACCAAAATCACAGATCATTTTGTCTGCGTTGATGGAGGTGCTAATAGACTCTATGCTGTTGGAAGTGCCATAGTTCCTCGAGTCATAGTCGGTGACCTAGACAGCATCAAACCTGAAGTCAGAGAATACTATGAAGCCACTTAAAACGTTGAAGTTTGGGAGAATAACAGCTAAGATGACACAGACTTAGAGAAAGCTATAAATTGTCTCTACGAAAAGGATTTCTTCCAAAAACCAGGAGAACAAAGGAAAAATAACCTCAGGATCTTTGTTCTCGGAGCTTTTGGAGGAAGATTAGATTAGACCATCTCAAATATGTCAAATCTAGTTAAAATCAATAGGCTCTTCAAAGACAAATAACCCTACAAGCATTGTTTGGTTTAGATGATGGACGAATTCTCCTTGGCGACTTGTCTCATGCATGGAGAGTATACCTACAAAAAGGCAATAGATTTTGAGACACTGAAAGGAGTTGGAGTGCTGCCTCTTGGCGATTTCAATCAAGATGTAATATTGTCAAAGGGACTCAGATGGGAGCTAGATTCATGCATATTCTCATTCGGGACATTCATCAGCACCTCTAATGAATTCTAAGCCAACGATTCTTAAGTTTATATCAAGACAAATAAACCAATCTTTTTTATTACTTCGCTTAGATCAACTGACTGAAAAATAGATTCTAGCACAGGGAAAAGGAGCAATGGCTAAAGGAATTAAAAACAGTAAAAGGCAAAGTTATTATTATCGATATGTTCTAATTATATGAACTTGTTGTTAAATGTACATGATTGCTGTACTTGTTGATAATTTTAATTCATAGTTTTAGATTGGCTTTGGGAAAACTTTTTTTTAAATCCTAATGATTTTAAGATAATGCAAAAACTTGTTTGGGGGGAGAGATGGGAGGAAGGGGATGGTTTAAACCTTTTGAATTATTTATCTTTGATTGTGTGAAGAAATGGGCAGTTTTGAAAGAGAGAAAGGAAGGATGACCCTAGAAGAAAGAATTAAAACAAAAAACCAAGGGAAAATAAATAAAACTTCTTTCTGAAAAAAACAAAACAAAAGGAAAACAAAATTTCATATTCAATATTGTTATAACTTTGAAATAAGAGGAAGAATAAAAAGTATTAACAGAAAAAAAAGAATCTGGAAAATGAGTGCGCCTGAGGCAGACGAAAACAATAATAATGCAGCTCCTCAAGATGACTAAGACAATCTTGCTTACTTGCCTGCAGATCACGTAGAAATAATGAAGCTAGAGTGATTACTCTGTGAGACTAATTGTTTTTTTGTTTGTTTGTTTTTGGATGAATTCAGCCATTATTGCAGCAACTGTAAGATGCATTGACGAAACAATTAACAGATGAGCATGAGAGAGTTGATCAGAAGTTAATCGAAATCGATGCTAATCTCAAGAAACTCGAGAAAACCAAAGAAGATGTTGGTGTGAGACTGTATTCGGTTTAGCAGCAACTCGCAGAAAACTAAATGAACTTTGAATAATCACATGAAAACTACAATTTAGTTCAAAAACTGAGGTAAATAAAAATATTTTGAGAATAGAGGGGGAGAATGATAAGATTTACAAGATAAATGGAAGAAACAGAGAGTTTTTAAAGATCTTGGGAGAAATGTTGAGAAAAGGGGGAGAGAAATAGATTCAGGATTAGTTTAAAATATGGTGATGATTTCTCATATTATTGGGAAGAAAAAAAGCTTAAATTATTTTTTCCCTTTCTTAATATTTTAACTTTCTCAAAGAATCGAAGCTGAGGAGCGGTTAAAAGTCGAAAGTGAAACCTATGAAGCGAAGAAAAGAGAACTAGAAGAATTAAGAAAGAAATATTTGAGAGCGCAAGATGAACTATCGAAGCTAACAAGAACTCTCTTCTAAATCAGTGAATTCAACGAACAAATGAAAGGCTAGATTGTTAATACCAAAACCAACACTCATAGGGCTGAAGAAAATGTTGTTTAGCTTGAGTCACAAAAGAAAAAGCAAGATTTGTTGATTGACACCATGAATGAAGAGATCAAGAGATAAACGGAATAAAAAACTATCCTCACTGCTTAGCTGATCTCTTAAAAAGAAGAAACTGAATAAGCGAGATAGATTTTAAAAGAAGCCCATCTTGAAATGTAGAAAATCATCGCTTCCAAGAAAAATCTCCTTGAAAGATGGCAGAAATCTCTTATGACTATGCAAAGAATGGACAATGCCTTACAAGCAATCAAGGAAGCCTTAAAAGGACAGCAAGAGTTGAATTTGCAAATTGGCACAGAGCTAAACGGAGTGAATACAGAAATTAGAAAGGAAAATGGAGTCTAAGAGAATTTACAAGTGAAAAATAGAAAATTAGGATATGAGAAAGAGTATCTGCAAAGAAAGTACAATGAACTGCAGGAAGAAAAGAGCAAATTAGAAGCATAAATCAGTTTATTAACATAGTCTCTCAGATAGACTGAAACTGAAGCGTCAAAGGCTGAAACTGAAAAAGGTGGAATCGAAGAATAAATGAACTAAATTGAGATGAATATCATGAAGTTGCACACTGAGACTAAGAATCTCTGGGAAGATTTAGTCCATTAGAAATCAGAGCACACAACAATTGAGAAAACAGCGATGAATCTCAACAAACAAGCAAACTAATTAGCTATTGATGTTGAAGATAAATCAGTGGATTTGGAGAATTTACTGAATGAAATATCCAGAGTTAAAATCGATTAACTGAATACCTTATCGTAGATTGAAGTACTCGATAATAAAAGAAAGGAAGTTATCAAGGAAAGAGAAGAAAAGGAGATCACTGTGGCTACTTATGAAGTATAAATCAGACAAGGACATGACTTAAATGAGAAGAAATAGCATGAAGTTGGAAGGTTAAACAGAGAACATGATAAACTTAGCAGTGTATAAAGTGACATGAGTAGAGGACCACTTGAAGCTAAAAGAAACAATCTTATTAGAAAGACTTAAGAGCTTAGTAAGGAAAATGATCTCATGCAGAGAGATTGGATTAAAAAATAGACTTAGCTTGTCATGTAAAATAATAGCTACGAAAGGACTGATGAAGCTGTGTCGTAGTTGAAGACAAAGTAGACTATCTTGGAGTAGAAGAAGTTAAGGTTGAATACGAATTACAGAACTTATGAGAAGGACATTAGGGAAATTCAGAATGCGTTGAAGAATTTAAGAAATGAAATGAATAAATTGAATGATGCGATTTACAGGAACAAAGAGAAATAGACGAAATTGGATAATGAAAATTTCAATATTAAATCAGAATTTGTTGAGAAGCTCAAAGAACTTGAGAAGGAATCTGTGAAGCTTGAAGTTGACATCGATAGTCTGAAAGAAGAAAAAGTAACAAAAATTTGAGGGGATTTATTAGTTATGAGATTGTTGTTATTTGAAATATTTTTTATTTGATTCTTTTTTGATAGGCTGATTTATTGGCTGAGATTGTGGAATCGGAGAGACAAATCTTGCTTTGGGAGCGTAAGATTTAATTGGAAAAGGAAATGCAAGACGCACTTGATCCAACTGTTGGCTAGAATGAAATCTAAGAACTGAAGAAGGAAATTCACAGGATGGAGTTGAGACTAGATGATTTGCGTAAAAAACAAGAAATCATCATAGCCGAGATGGAGAGAGCTGTATTCAAGAGAGAAACAATCTAATTGAAGTACATGAACAAGGATAAAACATTCAGTAATGAAAATTCTGTGAATTCTAAGACATCAAGTGGAACAGATTCTTCAGCGCAAGTTTTGAAAAAAATTACAACTCTGAAGTAGACTCTCAGTCAGACAACTAAAAACGCTGAACAAATGGATAAAGCCATTAGATAGAAGAAATCAGAGCTCAATGAGGTATGATTGAGTTTTAATTTTTAAAGGGCACGAAACCAAGAATGTTACATAATTAAAGATTTTAATTTGAGTTCAGTAAAGGCTCTTTAATAATAATTCTTAATTTGTATCTTGCAGATGAACTCTCAAATCGAAGAAAGCAGTGATTCCTTACAGAAAATTGAAGCTGAGTGCTATGATCGCAACATTGAGCTCACGATTAGAAAACTAGAACGCAATGCAAATATTCTCCTCATCAGCTGTCTCCAAAGTAGAGCCAAGAAAATTGAAGACATTTCTGCAAGAAAAGCTAAACTCTCTGTCCCTGAGGCAACACTTCTGAGGTAACCATGATATTGCTTGAAAAATAAAAATAAAATAGCTTCTTTCCTAAGGTTCAATCTCTTCATAACATCAAATTAACTTGTTGTTTTTTAATTTTACTTCAGCAAATTCGAGGAAGCAAGAGATAAGAATCTTGGTATAAAGTCTGCACTACAAAGGCTTTATGATGACAATCCTTAGTATGTTAATCTGTTACTTCCTCTGCTAGAACTCTCCGTAGATCCGAATGAAGAAAGAGAAGATTAATGAGATGAAAATATTCATATGAGAACCTCCTGAAAATTAAGATAAAAATCAAATTTCTTTTTGTGAGTTACATTTACAAGAACAATATTAAGATATTTTAATCTTATGGTATTTCGAAAAAATGAATAACTAAGAAGATTTGCTTTATCTTTCTTTCACAAAAATTCATTTTTACACAAGAACAGATTTCGAATAAATCTTAGCCAGCTTAAAAAAGGATTGAATAAAAGACTATTAAATCACAATCATTTTTTTTTTTGATTTATTGAAATGAAGGGGAAGGAAATGAGACTATTATGTAAAAAGCTCTATTTTTTGAGATCACTAAGAGAAAAATAATTACTGTCGTGTTTTCGCGAAATTTGCTATCCTTACAGTGATTTTTTAATTGTAAAATTAGGGATTGGTTTTTGTTGATTTTGGGAGTATTGTTTTGTTTTGAAGGCTACATGAAATACAGCAACAATGGTAGTGGTTAAAACATTAGTGTCATCCAATACACATATTTTATAAAGCAAAGAATGAATGGATAAATGGTGCAAACATATGTTTCTATTTTAACAAATCTATTCTAATAATCTCAAAATGATGTAAATTATCACCTTACAATTGATTGATGATTTTGGGATATTTACCCAGAAAATGATCAAGATGATCCATATGAAATTGGATTAAATTGTGAAAGATAATCTTTTTATATATCCCACTTTCTAATTTGATTTTGTCAGTAAAACGTGAATTATGTAGATATTAGAACTTTTTAATTTAGAAAAAAACTTTATTTCCCCAGTAATACTTGCTTTCAATTATGCGAATACAATTAGTATCAAAATTGATTTTGTCAATAGATCAAGGAAATACTTGAAATAGTACCTTATTTTTACTTATTTTCTTAATGTTTTTCTGAAATTTTACTAGAAAAAACACTTGAAAAAAAACCATACATAAGAGATTCTTATATGTAAGTTAATTTCAAATAGATTCTAAAATCTTTATAAAAAACCCAAATATTTCATAAAACTCAGGTTAATTAGCGATGTAGTTTACCTTTTAAAAAATACTAATTTGATTCCCGAGCTTAATGTAATAGTTTGATCAGAAAGATTGATAGAAAATACTTTGATAATAAAAATATTCAGAAGCTAGAGAGAAAATAGTTAATTAACAAAAAATGAGAAATCTGTAAATTAGCAGTAAAAAGCAGAGATATTTCCTAAGAATACAAGCTCAAAGAGAGGAAATGAAACAATCTGAAAATCAAGAAGAATTTGTGAGGAAAGAGAAAGCTCTTCTTCTGCTAGAATAACATTCATAACTACAGAGCCAATCAAAAAAGAAGCAAACTGAAAATTCTATTGTTGTTCAAAGAAGTTAAAGTACAGAAAACAGATAACAAGAGCTCACCCTAAGCCGAGGAAGAGATCTACACTAAAAAACTGATGAAAATAATCTTTCTTTCCTACTTGGAAACAATTAAAAACCACTATCAATCATATAGTTTCCTAATATTTCAAATAACTAAGCAAATGCTTCTGCTGATCCTACCATCACAAACTAATCTACTCCTACCATCACAAACTAATCTAATCCTAGCCATGCTCAATCATTCACCTCAACCTTAGACTAACTAAATCTTAACTGCAGTATCCTCGACAGTGCCAAAAAGAACTCTCAAAAATCAAGAAAATTAGCAGCTATAAACCTTCCTTTGAAACAACTGCTTCAAGATTCTTAGAATGTATCAACATCTACTGATTTCTTTTCTTCTTCGTTGAAGAGAATCCCCTTCTCAGATCAAATGAAAAGTCACTCCTCCAAACATATTTCCTTTGTTTAGAATCCGCATTCCTCAAAAGTAGGATAATTTACGTTGAATTCGTTTTACGATGGCAAAAAGCAGTTAAGGTTACCATCAAAATATTAAGCAGCAGCAACTCAGCATTTCGATATCTCAGGTGAAACACGAGAGCTATAGAGGATAAACAACGATTATATTCGCATAATGCCAACCATCAAGAGCTCTAACAACAATTTGAGCTTTAGCAACAACAACACAAATAAAGAAATGGTTTCTTCTTCATAGGCGATACCCTTAAATTAAGTGAATTCTTCCTAAAATCTAATTCCCCTTCTCGACGCCAGTAGTCCCCTTATTTCAGGTAATTTATTAAAGATATCTTGTGGGAATTCCTTGGTAATTTCGTTCTATTTTCAGTTAAGTTACCTGTGATAAAATCTCCAAGCGAAATTTCATATTTTTATTATTTTATCCTCCCTCCCCCATATCCCTTTTTAGCTACTTAAAATTATTCATTTAAAAAACAATGATTCTTGGAATTATTAGAAACAAAAGCTGACATAATGAGCCAATTGCAGAAAAAAACCAGAGACAATTTCTACGGAAAACTAATCAAGTAAGCTTTGTAATCAGAATCTTCAAGCAAAGCATAATCGAAAGAAGTCTTTGGTATCAATTAACCTTCTTCCTCGTAGCATCTTTAAACACCTTATGACATGAGAATTTCATCAATTAAATCGAAACTTACAATTCAAATGCTGGAATTACTTCGATCTGATCTCTATGGAGATAACAGTTACACCAGTAAAAGTTTAATAAACAAGATTTGAATTTGATATTTTTCATTGCTAATTGCTTGACTTTCCCCCTCGATTTTTGACAAAGATAACGAAGAAGCATGCTCATAATCCCAAACAAAAACAGAAGAAGATCCATCTGTATTATTAGTCAATTCAAATGATTCTCCATCTGATTGGAAGTTCAAGAAAATAATTTTCCCTAATGAATCTCAATATTCTCAGAAATTCGAAGCCGTTTAGAAATCAATCTGCGAGAAACGTGAAACCAACGAGAAACTCACAAGCAAGTTATTCAGTTTATTGTAATCTAAAGAACCACTCATTTCAATCCATGCAGCGTAGAATAAAGATCTCAATAACTTCAGTGAACGCCGAGATGTAGTAGCTCTAGCAAAATGGTTCTAAGATATGCTTGGGGTGATTTAAAAAGACAATAAAAAAGAAACCAATAACCATACTAACCCTACAAATTCAGACAGCACCTAAAATCAATTTTACAGCAATTATTCTAAGATTATTGCAGATCTCCAAGCTGTACATTAAGCCTGTATTGCTGAAATAATTAGGTAAGTCTCTTAGCACTGTGCTGAAAGAGGGTAATTGCTGAAACACGTCTGGGAGAGTTTAATGGTACTTATTTCGGAAATATTTAACTAACAACAAGCAGAAATATCTTTGTTTCAAAAAAATGCACTGAAAGAGATTTCCAGTGTTCAAGCCGAGTGCACTGAGAAGATTGAGTACTACTTGCCGCTCATCAAGTAACTCCAAAGTGATATCCACAAGTAAACACCAGATATTTTTCCTAATGTTCTTGTTATTCTTCCCTCCGAACAATCCATACCTGAAATTAACATTTATTTTTGTTCTTTTCAAACTTAGAAAAGAAGCTTTGAATGAAAGAATCGTCTTGGAGTTCAAGTATCTCAAAAACAAGAACAGTAAACTTGAGAAACTGCTCTCCGAAGCTAAAACGGAGCACAAAAGTTTCAAAGAGGATTACAATCATCTTGCGAAATAACTTGACGAGCACAAACTCTTGAATGCCAAAGCGATTAGCAAACATGAGGAGGATAAGCAGCGATTGACGACAAAGTTTGTAGAATAATTAGATTAAATCACTTAAATGTCATAAGGGAGATAAGAGAAATTCTCTGAGAAATTACGACAGGAAATGGAGGAATTAAGAGTCTTGAATCACAATTTTGATTCCAAAGAACGATAGATTGACTAGGAATTTAAATTGAACTAAGCAGAAGTTGATCGAATTGAAGAGAAAGCCTACAAGAAAGCGTTTGAAATGTATCCCTCGAAGCATTACAGGATTGTGGAAGAAGAGGAAAGAAATTATTATGGAGAGAATCAAAGGAAATCTTTCACGAATAGGTCAGATCAATCGGATGTAAATAACATAGAAATCGAAGGAACAGATGGAATCAAACTAGTCCTTACATCAGTTGCTGCTTAGGTAAGATAAACAAGCGACAATATACAGAAAATAGGAAAATTCAATATTCGCCAATAATATGACATAAATTTTTTTTATCCAATTATTATAAGTCTGGATTTTTCTGTTTCATCTAATTATTACTATTTTTTGGACTTTCAATGGTAAAGGTCGAGGATGATTTGATATTACGATAAACTGCTGCTACAGATACATGCGAATTATATGAGACGATTAGCATCGCTGTGTAAGCAGTGCAATCATCCGAAAACAAAATAGTTTAGACACCTAAAGAATGGATGACTAGATTCCAAGAGATCTCCAGCAGTGACTCTGATGATAATAATAACTCAGAAAGCGAGGATGAAGTCAATACTTCCTTAGGAATACACATGAAAGAAAAGGAAAAGAAAAAGAAAGCAAAATTAACGAATGTTGCAGATTAACTTGTAGACACGCCCTTGCATAAGTACATTTAAGCTTTAGGATCGAAATCAATTTCTGATATTTATTAAGATTCAATGGATATCATTATGGTTCCGAGATTGAAGAGGGAGTCTATTAAGGAAAAACACTCATAAATAACGTAAAATGAGAATGTAAATAGCAGTAGCAATCAGGATATTTCAGTGAAAAATAGCTAGCATAAGATTGAAAGAAGACCTTCTGTAATAGTGAAAGCTGCTCATTAGACTCTCGAATCGACACTCGGAAATGAGATTGAAAAGGAAGTCGGTGATCTAAAGTTACTTTAAAATTCTAAGATGAAATTCGTGCAGGAAGTTCTTGAAAAAATTCTGAAGTTTGATTTGCTCAAGGACAATCCGCATTTGAATTCCCGCACACTGCTGCAGTTCCTAGAAGACAGTCTAGCATTTCAGCAAGAGGAGAATCAACGGTTGAAGAATATTCGAGCACAATGCAAGAATAATATTATTTAGAATGTTAGATAAAAATTAGATATTTCAGAGAAACTAGCTGAAATCGAAGAAACTAAAAAGAATCTAGATCTAGGGTAAGAATATTTTTGAATTTGTTTTTTCTCAAGTGTTTTATGCGAATAATAACCAGTTTCAAGAGAATATTTCATTTGATGTACGAGATTAAGTAATATTCTAATTTAACTTATTCTTTTCTTGTCTCCATTTTTTAGGAATGGAATGTATTGCAAGTTGAAGGCAGATTATTTTAAAGTTGTCTCATAGCTTAATGGTAATGGAGGTTAAGATGGGCTGCAGACAACTACAGCTCAGGGAAAGAAACTTAATAATATTGATACAAATAAACCTAAGATAACTAGAGCATCAACAACAATGCATAATGTACAAGCATGCATTACGGATAATTCTGATAAAGATAGTTCTGGAGATGAGGGGATAAGAGATGGCAATATTAACCTAAGCAACACAAGTATTTCAGGGTAAATTCTCGATAATTCTATTAATGAAAGTCCAGATTCTAGGAAATACTAAATGTCTAGTTCGCAAACGTCAATTTCTGGTTTTAAACCTGTAACAGGGTAGACAGTTTAACAACAACCTTAAGGACTTAATAAATCTTAAACATAGAAACAATAGGATTTCTAACGATCTAACAGAAGGATCGCAACTGTAGTTGAATAGGTAGTCAACAAATCAAAGAGATTATCACAATCACCTTAGGTTACAGCATTCTCGTAATCAAGTATTTATGGCGATCCTCACCAGCTTAGCAGACCAAGTAATAGAGAAAACTTTGTATCACAATAGATCATTTACTAAAAGAAACAAATCATAGATATCCTACAGAACGAAAGGTAAGGACTTATCGAGTTGGTTTATGGTTGTGTGATTGCATAGTTTTCGTTACTCATTATGCTTCTTTTGTTTGTTTAATTTTCAAGGTACAAAAAGTTAAATTTAAAGAAAGATTTCAAGAATCTCAGCTCCTCAAACGCTGAAGCAGCTTGCAACTTCTTCCATACAGCGGGGATGAAAATCCTATCTCAAAGACTGAAAAAAGACAAGGGAGTACTTTTCACTGAAGGCAACACCCGGCGATACATCATTATGGTTTACAGTGAGAAAATGAAACAACTCCGTTCAGGAGATCGCAGCAATCCCTTGTATGCAGTTGCCTATGATTTTTTCTTGAATAAATTTGGATTCAAAAAAATGGCTGAGAAGAATCTCAAACAATTCCTGAGAAGCTTACAATACCATTATCAGCAAGAGAAAGCTAAAACATTCTTGAGATTCTACGGGATCGATCACGCTATTACATACGATGACGATGACTTTAACTTCTACGTTGAATGCTTGATTTAACTTGAAGATAATCCTAATAGTCTCCCAATATATGATTAAATGAATCTTTTCCCGATTAATAAACTACTTGATGTACTCTTCAAGGCCTTCGACAATGGGAAGGTGTCAGTGAGAGTCTTAAATAGGATACGCTCGGAGATTGAATCCATGCGATTTGTTTCAGCTGATCCAGCACTAAGAACGAAGAATCTCATCGATTAAGATCTTGGTATGGAATGTCTGTTATCAGCGAAGTTCGAGGAGAAGAAAAATGATTTCCTAGCTATGCGTCCAGTCTACTTAGCTGGGGATGTTGACAGAAATGAAGTTATCGGTAACAAAAATAGACAAATCAAAAAAGAATTAAGTTTAAATATGATTCTTTGAATGCATCTTTTTGATATATTTTCTGCTTCCTTCCTTTCTAGGTTTGGAGGAGTTCTTGATGCTTGGTAGGAACATCCAGAAGAATATAAATCAGATCATATTAACTTAGCTGTACTCTCAAAATACTGATTTAATCGACGACATTACGGACGAAAAGACAATGAGTTTCTAATAATTCACAGTTCTTGCAGTCAAAAGTGGGTTATTCAAAACCGAAAGAACCATGAATTATGTAGATTCAGTCGATAAGTGGGATGAGATCAAAAATCTGCAGATATTGAGATAGCATTGGTCTTCGAAAAAGGATGTCATCAGACTTCGCTTAGTCAAAGCTGGAGCTTACAGGAATTTCTACAGACTCATGGTGAAACAAGTCGATGAATTCTTTTAGTAATAAGATAGATTAGAAGAAAAGTAGTAAATGATGATACACGCATTGAAGCAAGAACAGAATGCTCATGACTCTGTTGAAGGAGAGTTATCTGGAGGCTCTAAGACAAACATATAATTTCACATTAACAGCACAAATAACAATAGAAATAGATCAACATCTCCATCTTCATAGAGTGAACGTTTGATATAATTTGGTTCTTCGAAATAGCTGCCGACAGTCCCAGTTAAAATGGCTGAGAGAGAAGCTACTGAGAAACAAGGAATCGTATGGCTTATTTATCGATTACTTGATGACGAATCGAAATCGGTTATCCTTCAATCTAACATAAATGCTTTATTACCAACAGAATTCAGTTTCTTCAATGAAACACTTCTCTAGCTAGCTCAAGATAATAAACTATCTGCAATATCGATGGAAGACAGCAATAGTGGAAATACTAATAATAATAATAATACTAACAATGCTAACAACAACAGTAATTAAGTTTTTTATGCCAACAGCAATAACAATATTAGCATAAGTAGTAAATTAATATCAATCTGAGGAAAACGTATCAATAAGAGAAATGGGACTAAAATCTAGAAACAAACCTACCTTGGAATTTTAAGTTGGAAACAATCAAAAAAAAGGAGATATTTTCTTCAAGAAGTCTGCATGAAAATTTATTATAAACAAATTCTTGAATCCTCCAGGGTATCGAAAAAGAGAAATATAAATTGTATGTTTTCATATCTATTACTCATTAACTGTTCTAAACTAATGACTACATTGCTTGCTGAGATAAAGTGCAGAAGCAATTAAGGGAGGGAGAAATTACAAAGAGACCAAGAAATTGTTTCTTCTCAAGATTTATATCAAAAAGTGAAATACCTTCTCTTAACCACTTCATCAATGAC
>Ga0302271_10003128_pt1 | contig 14238 bp, 15 predicted proteins | sample III_Bog_N1_1_FD_198767 | JGI IMG/M metagenome (GOLD analysis project Ga0302271, IMG submission 198767) | Peat permafrost microbial communities from Stordalen Mire near Abisko, Sweden - III_Bog_N1_1 | ecosystem: Environmental > Terrestrial > Soil > Wetlands > Peat | place: Sweden: Abisko... | reverse complement strand
AGGCTTCCAGACAGGATCTGAAAGCTTTTTTCTGAGCCCTTCATACTCACCGGATCTGCAGTTTGCAAGGTTCCGCCGTTCAGGGTTGGTAGCTGCATTTTCGTAACAGTAAACCGGGATGCCTAACTCATTACCAATCCGTTCAGCCACTTTTTGAGCCAATACTACTGTCTCTTCCATTGATATTCCGGAGACCGGAATAAACGGACAAACATCTGTGGCTCCCATTCTTGGATGAGCACCATGATGTTTTGTCATATCGATAAGCTCAGAAGCCTTTTTAACTGAGCGGAATGATGCTTCAGCAACTGCATCAGGACTACCTGCAAAAGTAACCACAGTTCTGTTTGTATCTTTTCCGGGATCAACATCAAGTAATTTTATGCCATCAATGGATTCAATTACATCAGTTATCTGTTTTATTGTTCCCATGTCCCGGCCTTCACTGAAATTAGGCACACATTCGACTATCTGCTTCTCCATGATTAACTATTAGTTTTTTTATCTCTGTGGCTCTCTGTGCGTTCTCTGTGGCCCTCGGTGTAATGAAAAAGAACTGACACAGAGTAACACAGAGGGTTCACAGAGTTACACAGAGGTTATGATTTTTCCTTTTAATATTATCGTATCAATAAGATTACTCCCAAAAGCATATGGCAGAAATTCTATTGAAGGTATCTCTTTAGTAATAAATACATTAGCTGCTTTTCCCCTCGCAATAGAACCGTGCGTTTCTGAAATGCCCATGGCATAGGCAGAATTAATTGTAACGGCGTTTATCACCTCCTCCGGCAACATTTTCAGCTTAATACAGCCGAGTGACATTATGAGTTTCATGTTGCCTGATGGTGAAGAACCCGGGTTATAATCTGATGCCAGAGCCAAAGGCAGACCTGCATTAATCATCTTCCTTGCCGGAGGATAATTCATTCCGAGGAAAAAGGCAGATCCCGGAAGCAGCGTTGGCATAGTCTCAGAGGCCAGCAAAGCTTTTATTTCATTGTCTCCTGTAAATTCGAGATGATCAGCGGAAAGAGCATTGTATTTGACTGCAGCCTGGATACCTCCGGAATAATCAAGCTCATTTGCATGAATTTTAGCAATGAGTCCGTATTTCATCCCGGCCATCAATATTCTTTCAGTATCCTCAACACTGAAGAATCCATTGTCGCAAAAGACATCAATAAAATCTGCAAGGTTCTCAGACGTGATGACAGGTATCATTTCATTAATTACTATGTCTACATATTTATCTTTATGTGATTTATATTCTTCAGGAATTGCATGCGCACCCAGGAAAGTAGCTCTGACCTCAATAGGACTGGTATCCTTAATTCTTTTGATCACCCGGAGCATCTTCAGTTCATCCTCCAGGTTAAGGCCATATCCGCTTTTTATTTCAACTGCACCAGTACCCATTGATATAATCTCTTCAATCCTATTAATAGATTGTACAAATAACTCATCTTCAGATGTTTTATGGAGCTTTTTTGCTGAATTCAGTATACCTCCTCCTCTCTTTGCTATTTCGGAATATGACAAACCGCGGATTTTGTCAATATATTCCATTTCGCGGCTGCCGGAATAAACAAGATGAGTATGGGAATCACAAAATGAGGGAAAAACATATTTTCCCCTTGCATCGATGATTTCAATTGTTTGGTTTTTGTACGGTATATTGCCCTTATGAAGATCGGTCATCAAACCAAAATCGTCAATCAGACCATTTACAATATAAAGAAATGCATCATCGATTGTTTGAATCTCAGACATTTCAGGACCACATACTTTTAATTGCGGAACTTCCTCAGCTTGTATAATAGACTTTATATTTGTAATTAGTAAATCTGTAAGCATTTAGTCGTATAATTATGGTTCTAAGGTAGCAAATATTAAAAAAAAGGACTGTTATTTCCATTTTTCTTTATCTTTAACACAATGAACCAAACCTATAATCTATGAAAAAGACCTTTTTAGTTATTCTTCTGTCCATTCTCATACTATCAGTTTCAGCACAGGAGAAAAAGGTAAAGACCGGATGGAATTTCGGAGGCGCTTTGCCAGCAATTACTTATGATTCTGATCTCGGGTTTGAATACGGGGCTCTTGCCGAGTTCTTTAATTATGGCGACGGCAGTAAGTATCCTGATTTTATTGATCATACCTATACAGAAATATCTAGATATACAAAAGGAAGCGGCATTTACAGGTTTATGTTCGAATCGCGTCATATAATCCCCGGAGTCCAATGGATCAGCGATCTGAGTTACCTTCCTAACTCGGCTGCCACTTTTTATGGATATAACGGATATGAGTCAGTATATAATAAGGATTGGATGGATAATAAATTATCATCTGATATCTACAGGTCGAGAATGTTTTACCGGTATCAGAAAAACCAGTTCAGATTTAAGAATGATTTCCAGGGAAAACTTTCAGGCGATCATTTAAAATGGAGTGCTGGTATATCTTTTCAGGACTTTACGACGAACTCTGTCAATATTAATAAGCTCAACAAGGGTAAAAAGGAATTACTTCCTTCGGTCGATTCAGTTCCGGGCCTCTTTGAACGATACCAGGCACTTGGAATCATTCCTGCCGATGAGGTCAGGGGGGGCTGGATAAATACTTTAAAAGTAGGAATAACCTGGGATAGCCGGGATAATAAACCCAATCCAATGAAAGGTATCTGGACTGAAATGGGTATCGAAGCAGCTCCAAAATTTATGGGAAATAACTGGGGTTTTTCAAAATTATATATCATACATCGTCAATATTTTACCCTTGTTGAAAAAGATTTATCACTGGTTTACAGGTTAGGATATCAGGCAACCATATCGGGTCATTCCCCATACTTTTTTGAATCGGAAGTAATTACATCGCGGCTTACAGGAGCCACATCCGAAGGCTTAGGCGGCTCAAAAACATTAAGAGGGATTCTTCTTGACAGAGTTGTGGGTGATGCATTCTTTATGGGCAATGTGGAACTTCGCTGGAAACCGCTCTATTTTAAATTTTTAAAACAGGATTGTTACCTCGGACTTAACGGATTTTATGATTTTGGAAGGGTTACCAAAGATATCAAATTGCCTGCAAATCTTCAGACCGCCTTCAGTCAGATATATCCTTCTGAAGTATATTCCAATTACTTTAAACCTGGTACTGAGAAGTTCCACCAGAGCGCAGGGGTAAGTGTAATGCTTGTTATGAACCAGAATTTTGTGGTAGCAATTGATCTTGGCAAAGCCTTTAATGTACAGGATGGAAATATAGGATTCTCAATAGGACTGAATTACCTGTTCTAAACAGGAAGTTAACAAAAGATATTAATGCTGAATTCTCCGGATTCAGCTTTTTTTTAACTATTTTAATTCGGAATTGGTACAGATTGAGGTTTGGAAATATGTAACTTATTTTCAATAATCGGGATAATGATCTTGAACTTCTGAACCTCCTGCATTCTGGCAGCTTCAGACGCATCATCAATGGAACGCCATTTACCAGCCAGCTCAATGCTGTCGGCTTTCATTCTGAGTGTTTTTGCAGTTTGTTCTTCTGTGGTATAAAGAACTTTCATTTTCTCATCCAGTAACCTTTCATCTTCTCGAACCTTCCGGTACAATGACTGCATTTCAGCAGAAGATGGCAACTGAGGAGTATTGTTTTTGATATATAGCTCATTCGCCATTGTCAGCTGATATTTCCAGAACTTTTCCCCCTGAAGCATCGCCCGGGCTTTGTTAACGAGACCTTCAACGTTACCCTTCTCATTGAGTACGACCTTCTCCGGCCTGGAAAAATATAGGTACCCACCAAGAATTAACAGAGCTATGAATAAAATAACTGCTTTGTACATTGTTGTGCTGGTCTCATTTCAATTCCGTAATTATTGCGCCTATTCTTTCTTTGCAATTTCTTCTTTTTCAACTTTTTTATCATCCGCAGCAGGATCATACTGTGATGCTTTTTTAAACTCTTTCATCCCCTGCCCTATTCCTTTCATCATCTCAGGAATTTTTTTACCTCCGAAAAGAAGTACTACTACTAACAGAATAAGTAAAATTTCAGTTGCCCCTAAGTTTCCCATCGTCTTTAATTTTTTAAATTTCACAAAACTATAAATACTTTAATTAACAACAAGAGTATTTCTTCAAATCTATTTTATTTAAAAAAAATTTACTAAAGGAATCATCCGTATACCTCATTGATTTTGACTTCGTCGGGCTCCTCTCCCGATTTCCTCGGGATCGTCGGTTCTTCGTTTACCCCGACCTCAAGGGGAGCGGAGAACCGAGCACAGCTTTGCTGGCGAGCTAGGCGAAGCCAAAATCAATTTACTCCCCCCGGGGCTGTGGTAAATAAATTGATTTTCAAGCGTCCTTCTGGATGTTAAGCCAGACAGAGTTCGTTATCATTTATCAGAATCCCTTAAGAAAATATGCCAGTGCGACGCCCATGTAATTACCTACAATATAACCTATTATACCGCCTGTAATTCCTGTGACGATAACATCTTTGTTTTTGAGAGCATTGGCAACCATCGGCACGAAAGGAGGAGAAAAAATAAAAGCAGCTGAAGTAATTAGAAAATTATCAGCATCAATTTTGAAAATTTTTGCGAGGATAATATGCAGTATCAGTGATCCGAAATAACACCAGGTGATAAATAGGATAAGGTTCATCATCCCCGATCCGAACATAGTTCTGATGTTTGCCATCGAAGCCACAGTAAGAGAAAAGACAAGAATAAGATACATTCCCAGCTGAAAAGTTTTTTCAATCCGGTTTATAACTTTTGAAAGTGAAAAGAGTAATCCAAGGGTAGTAATTGACAATATAACAATTACCATCATCGGAAGCTTTGGTAACAGTAAGGCAATACCTCCGGAACAGGCAAAGATCAGTATTGAAATACCAAGTGCTCCGAACAAGGGGAGGAATACTCCTTTCTTAAACATTCCTGAAAAGTCTTCTAGGTTTTCTGTCTGACTTAATATTTCTGCTTCATCTCCGCGTATACCCTTTGATTCAACAAATGGAGGCAAAATGAATCTGAAGATACGTGGCGCCACAGTTATGAAAAAGAGAACCAGGAATGCACCAACAATCATATCATAAGTACTAACGATCACAAAAAGGTTCGCATCAACATTTAATGCCATTTTTATGGCTACAAAATTGGGAGTTCCCCCCGCATATATACCTTCAAACATACCAGCAAGCTTCCAGCTTTCAGGTATGCTGTCCTTCCAGATAAAAAAACCTGCAGTAACCATAACAAGTCCAGCTATCAGCGCAAGCGCCACAGAGATGAAGCCCTTTTTGGCGTACCGGAGCCACCTCTTAAGATTAAGAGAAAAAAGCAGCAGCGGAAATGCAAGCGGAACAACGATTGATGGTATAATATCCTGTACCTGCATTATCTGATTTACAAATATGTCGCTATCTGTTGCTTTTCCCTGACTGATGAGTGATTCAACCTCTGTTCTGGGGAGGGGACCCTTTCCCTGAAGAGCAAGTTTATATCCTGGACTTCCCTGGGGTAAAATTCCGGTGCTGCCGATTAAAAGTCCAAATGCATAGGCAATTACGATCGAACCAACTTTTTGAAGGACAGACCATTGCTTGCATAAATAAATGATAATGACCGGAAAAGCGAAATAGAAGATCACCAATAATATAATCTTTATCATCATATCTGGTTTAAGGTACTCCCAAATATAAAAAAAGCGGCTCACTGAACAGCAAGTCGCCTGAAAAATAGGTGTTTATACTTATTTACTTATCATTGCAGTCCTCAAAACTCTTCTGATATTGTTCTATAGCTCTGAGGCTCATCCCCATATTAGAGAATCCTCCATCGTGAAAAAGATTCTGCATTGTCACCTTTCGGGTAAGATCAGAGAAAAGAGTAACACAATAGTCTGCGCACTCTTCTGCGGTTGCATTGCCAAGAGGGGACATTCTTTCGGAGAAATCTATCAGCGATTCAAAACCGTGAATACCGCTTCCCGCGGTGGTTGCTGTAGGTGACTGAGATACCGTATTTACTCTAACTTTCCTGTCGCGGCCATATATGTAGCCAAAACTACGTGCTATAGACTCCAGCAGCGCTTTCGCATCCCCCATATCATTATAACCCGACAGTGTTCTTTGGGCTGCGACATATGACAGAGCCACTACCGATCCCCACTCCCTTATTGAATCAAGTCGGTAAGCGGTCTGCAACACACGGTGAAAACTCAGTGCCGAGATATCAAATGTCTTAAGCATATTTTCATAGCTTGTATTTTCGTATGGGATATCTTTCCTGACGTTGGGTGACATACCGATTGAATGAAGTATAAAATCAAACTTCCCGTTAAATATCCTCATGCTTTCGGTAAGAAGGTTCTCAATCTCATCCATTTTTGTAGCGTCAGCTGCAATAACCTGGCTTCCGGTTATTTTTGCCAGATCTGTGATATTTCCCAACCTGAGAGCTACCGGAGCATTTGTAAGAACTAGTTCCGCACCTTGTTCCCATGCTTTCAAAGCCACCTGCCATGCGATTGATTTTTCATTCAACGCACCAAAAATGATCCCTTTTTTACCTTTTAACAGTCCTTCTCTCATGGTATTAAAAAATTAATGTTACAGAAAATTTATTGCTCCAAAATTACTAAAATATTGGAAATCAGCTTATAATAATTCAATCTAATAAAATAATATCCTCTAAATGAATATAATATGTTTTATTACCCACTTTCTTATCCCGTTTAGGCGGGATTATTTTCTTACTCCTTCCACCCTGGGGGAAGGTCGGGAAGGGGGTTATTCACAAAAAATAGATGATTTCAATTTAGTATCAATTAATTCCGGCTTTCAGAAGCTCACGTGCATTTTTGATGGCAGTCTCTGTAACCTCGCTCCCGCTCAACAATCTGGCAACCTCCATAATTCTTTCTTCATGTGATAACAATTTAACACGAGTGAATGTTGAATTATCAGTATCATCCTTGTAAACATGAAAGTGCCGGCTTCCGCGTGAAGCCACCTGGGGAAGATGGGTAATATTAATAACCTGCATATACTTGCCCATTGCTGACAATATCTGTCCGACTTTATCGGCAACCTCTCCGGAGACTCCTGCATCGATTTCATCAAAGATGATTGTTGGCAGATTATTGTTTTTTGTTAGTAACGATTTAAGACTAAGCATTACTCTTGAAAGTTCGCCTCCTGAGGCAATTTTAGCGAGGTTTTCAGGCGCTACCTGTTTATTTGCAGAAAACAGAAAGTCAGCCTGGTCAACACCTGTCGGAGTAAATTCAGGCAAGTGCCTGAGAAGAATTTTGAATTTTGCGTTTGGAATTCCCAGTTGCTTCAGTATTGCAGTTATTTTTGATTCGATTTCAGGTAGAACGGCCATTCTCATATCTGAGATTTCCTGAGAAACATTCTTCAGTAAAGCTTTATCTTTTTCAATCCTGGCTTCAAGATCTGTCAGGCGCTCATCACTGCTTACGATTGAGGTAATAAATTCCATTATCTCATCTTTTTTCACTATGAGTTCCTGAAGGTTGTTTACATGATGTTTTTGAATCAGTGAATAAATAGTATCGAGCCGTGAATTAACCATAGAGAGCCGTTGCGGATCAGCCTCGATGGATACTGATAATTTTTCTATTTCGGCTGCAAGATCATCAAGCTCAATAAGAGATGAATCGGTTCTTGCCAGAAGATTCTCACTATCAGGCAGATATAATTTGATTTTTATTAGGTTTGTTTTAACTTCCCGAAGCATCGAGAGGATTGATATTTCTTCAGCAAAAAAGAGATTTGATGAAGTGCTTAATGCAAGTTTGATCTCTTCAGCATGAGAAAGTAATTCCTGCTCGGTTTCAAGTTCAGTTTGTTCACCCTCATTCAGTTTCGCTTCATCAAGCTGGTTATACTGAAACTGGTAATATTCCAGATCTGCTCTGTTCTTATCAGATTTTTCTTTTAACGCAGAATGCTCTTTTTTTAGTTTCCTGTAACCTGAATAGGTTTCCCTGTATTTTCCCTTTAATTTTGAAGCCCCTGAAAATGAATCAATCAGGTTAAGCTGGAATGAGTTATCGTTCAGCATTAATGTCTGATGCTGTGAATGAATATCTATCAGTCTGTCGCCAAGCTCTTTAAGCAGATTTACCGTAACGGGTGTATCGTTAATAAAAGCGCGTGATTTCCCGGCTGGATTTATTTCTCTACGGAGAGTAGTAACAATCTCATAATCAAGTTCATTAGAAATAAAGAACTCATTTAATTCGTACTCATCAATTTGAAAAGTGCCCTCAACAATGCATTTCTCGTTTTTATCGAGAAGAACGGATGAATCTGCCCTGGTACCCAGAATCAGTGAAAGAGCGCCTAAAAGGATTGATTTACCTGCCCCGGTTTCGCCGGTAATTATTGTCAGTCCGCTTTCAAGGTCAACGTCCAGTTCTTTAATAAGGGCATAATTCTGAACGAAAAGTTTTATGAGCATAACAGGTAATTATGGTACATTGGCTGAACTGATCTTTTCATATTTTGCTTTGTTGGCAGGGTCAATTTCCGTCAATATCTGGACAACACGGCTTTTCTCTTCCGGAAAGGCGTCTGTGAAAATGTTTATGAATTCGTCTGATTTAGCTTCCATAACTACCTCTACAATATACATAAACGGATCGGGCTTTTTTCGGTAAACATCCTGAATTAATTTGAGACTCTCTACCATACTGGTTCTCGCCTCGGATATTTTTGATTCCATCCTGTCAAGACCATTCATATTATACTCGTAATTGAATTGTCTTATACCTTCATATTCCTTGTCCAGTGCATTTTTAACAAGCCAGTATCTGTTGCGGTTCCTCGATCCGTCATAAGGTTTCCATCCTGGTTCAGGAGCATTCTGAGCGGCAGTAACGACCTTCTCGGCCATCTGAAAAAACTCAGTGCCCCCTAATGGTGAAAAGGAGTCGTAGTCAAATCCAAGAATCATATAGGTATAGTAAGCCAGAACTGAAACCAGGCTTGACCTGTAGGTACTGGGATCGAACTCAAGGGGTTGAAATTCCACATACTTAAACTGAAAACTATTATCAATGAAATTCAACATTGTGGATTTATATGTTGTATTGAAAACAGGTCTGCTTAGCTGAATCTGTATAGTTCCTTTGAATTCGTCTGCTGACAGCTGGTCAGTCAGGTTGATGAGAATATTACAGTCGATCCTTTCAGCGTAGCTAAAAACATGGTTTGTCCATACTGTATTGTTCATGAACTCATAAAGGTCACGCTGCATGCTTTCAAAAACCTGACGGTTTGATCCCTGGATTCGCTGGGCAGATATTTGTATGTTGCAATTTAGCTCCTGAGCATTAACGAATGCCGGCAGAATAATAAGAGAAATAACCAGATAATATTTAAAACAAGTTAGCTTCATTTACATGCTATTTGCTGAATCGTCTGAACAATCTTTTTTAGAATATCCTTTGCAGCTTCTTCTTTTGATTTCAACTCAAATTTATCAATAATATTGTTACGGTCAATAATTGTAATCTTGTTTGTATCATGTCCAAACCCGGCACCATCTTCATTTAATGAGTTTAAAACAATAAGGTCCAGGTTTTTTCTTAAAAGTTTTTCTTTTGCATTATCCAGTTCATTATCTGTTTCCAGGGCAAATCCAACTATTATCTGTGTGGGTTTCTTTGATCTTCCCAGCGTTTCTGCTATGTCTGTTGTGGGTTTCAGACGAAGCACCAGTTCTGTTTTCCCTTTTTTAATTTTTTTCCCTGAAACCGCTATTGGAGTAAAATCTGCAACTGCAGCAGCAAGAATGGCAATGTCGCAGAGTGGGAATCGTGAAATACATTCTCCAGCCATAGACTCAGCAGATGTAACATTAATAATATTAACAGAATTATTCCGGGGAGTTATATTTACAGGACCAAGAACAAGATCAACATCAGCTCCGAATTCTGCAGCGGCATCAGCCAAAGCTATTCCCATTTTACCGGAAGAATAATTGCTCAGGAAACGAACCGGATCGAGTGGTTCACGGGTAGGACCGGCATTTATAAGTATTCGCCTTCCTTTCAGAGGCTTATAGTTTTTTTTTTTGTAAAGAAGTCCAATATCTCCTTTACAATATCTTCCGGCTCGGCCATCCTTCCTTTACCTGAAAGACCACTGGCAAGTTCACCGCTTACAGGTTCGAGAATGGTTATTCCAAAAGCTTTAAGTGTTTCAATATTGATGATCGTTGCCGGATGGTTCAACATATCCATATCCATAGATGGCGCTAGGAAGATAGGACAACATGCTGATAAATAAGTTGTAAGCAAAAGATTATCTGCCACGCCATTAGCCATTTTAGCTATTGTATTTGCTGTGGCAGGTGCTATCAGGAAAAGATTTGCCCATAAACCGAGATCCACATGACTGTTCCAGTCACCATTCTCAGGGCTGAAGAACTCTGTCAACACTGGGTTTTTCGACAATGTTGCCAGTGTAAGCGGTGTTATAAATTCTTTCGCCTGATCGGTCATAATGACCTTTACATCTGCGCCATTCTTAACAAGTAACCGGATGATAGTTGCAGTTTTATAAGCTGCAATACCTCCGGTCACTCCGATAAGTATGTTTTTGCCTTTCAGCATATTAATGCTAAAATTACTTTTGTTTAACGGGATTCTCAGGATTTCTGTAAAATATTTTACCTTCCTCAAGTTCCTGCAATGCAATAAGTGTTGGTTTTGGAAGCCGTTCGTAGAATTTAGATATTTCTATTTGTTCACGGTTTTCAAAAACTTCCTCCAGATTATCACTGTAAGATGCAAATTCTTCAAGCTTCTTGTTAAGCTCCTGTTTCATCTCAACCGAAATCTGATTTGATCTTCTGGAAACGACAATCACTGTTTCATAAATATTTCCTGTACCCTGAGTCATAAGGTCCAGGTTGCGTGTAACCGTTGTTACGGGTGCTGCTGATTTTCTGTAATCCATATAAGTATATTAATTATTTAATACCTGTATCAGGAATTCCTATTTTAAGAAATTTATTTGTCTTCTGGTAGATATTGCTAACATCCCTTGAATAAGTGCTCTTCGGGAATTCTTCCATAAATGAATAATAGTCGTCAAGAGTAGACTGGTATCTCTCTTTTTGTTTCATAGCCTGACTTAGTTCTGCATATTGGAAAAGCGAATTCAGTTTAAGATACATCATCTTTTCCCTGTACTTGGTATTTGCAAATTCCTTAAGGCTGTTATTCAAGGCAACAACTGCCGCCTTATATTGTTTCATATCGTAATAGAGTTTTGCATTCAGATACGATTTTTCAACCAGTTTGTCCTGGAGTTCCTTTATCATAGTTTTGCAACCCTCTGCCTTCGGACTGTTAGGAAATTTGTTAAGGAAAATATTGAAGCCTTCAATTGCGTTCCTGGTATTTTCCTGGTCAAGTTCCGGACGAGCGGAGATATTATAATCGCATAATGCTGACATATAATTAGCCTCTTCTGCATGTTTACCGAAAGGGAACTGGTCAACAAATGTTTTAAAATAGGTCCCTGCCATGAAATAATCTTTCATTCCAAAATAGCTCTGTGAATTTATCCAGTTGAGCTCTTCTGCCTCTTCGGTAGCTCTGTATCGGGGAAGTATCTGTGTCAGAAGTTCAGTAGTTTTTACATACTCTCCTTTTTCATAATACTCCTTTGCCTTGGTCTTCTTAAGATCAAAATCGGAACTCTTCAAAAGCTTTTCATACTCACCGCAAGAGCTTAACAAAACAAGAATTAGCAGAACTGTATATAATCTGAATCTCATATAAAAAATTGTTGCGCAAAATTACTGAAAAAATTTCATTTCAGGCATAAAAACGTATTTATTCTGTATTTATTATACTTTAAATCATAGCGATGGGAAATTAGGTATAAATAGGTATCATGATGAAACTCTTTATCTGTACTTTTGGAAAAATTTTTAGAAAGGGTTATATCATGGATATATTTGAAAAGATCAGGAACAACAGGGGTTCAATAGGAGTGTATCAGGAATTCGGACATGGTTACTTTGCTTTTCCAAAGCTGGAAGGCGAGATTGAACCACATATGAAATTCAGAGGGAAGGAAGTTCTGACCTGGAGTCTGAATAATTATCTCGGACTTGCAAATCACCCTGAGATCAGAAAAATTGATGCTGAAGCTGCTAAGCAATATGGTCTGGCAAGTCCGATGGGCGCGAGGATGATGTCTGGGCACAGCACAAATCATGAAAAATTCGAAGAGATGGCAGCGCGTTTTGTCCATAAGGAAGATGCCTACCTTCTCAACTTCGGTTACCAGGGAATGGTCTCAATTATTGATTCACTTGTTGACAGGCATGATGTAATTGTATATGATTCCGAAGCTCACGCATGTATAATGGACGGATTGCGTCTTCATATGGGAAAGAGGTTTGTATTTCCGCATAATGATATAGAGAGTTGCGAAAAACAACTGCAAAGGGCTCAGAAACTTACCGAAGAATCAGGAGGAGGAATTCTTGTGATAACAGAAGGCGTATTCGGCATGGCTGGTGATCTTGGAAAACTCGATAAGATTGTAGCCCTGAAAAAGAAATATCAGTTCCGTTTTCTGGTTGATGATGCACATGGATTTGGTACGATGGGTACAACCGGAAGCGGAACAGGGGAACATTTTGGAGTTCAGGATGGGATTGATGTCTACTTTGCAACTTTTGCAAAATCAATGGCCGGGATTGGAGGTTTTGTCGCCAGTACAAAGGATGTCATTAACTTTCTTCGTTATAATCTTCGTTCACAGATATATGCCAAATCACTGCCAATGGCAATGACTCTTGGAGCAATTAAGAGACTTGAATTTATCCAGGCTCACCCCGAACAAAAAGAGAAACTCTGGACTATTGTCCATGCTCTTCAGAAAGGGTTACGAGCTGCAGGACTTAATCTTGGAAAAACCGAATCGCCAGTGACACCTGTTTTCATGAAAAGCGGGGTTCCTCAGGCCACCCGGATGATTTATGACCTCCGTGAAAATTACGGAATCTTTTGTTCTGTCGTTATTTACCCAGTGGTACCGCGTGATGTAGTTATGCTGCGACTTATTCCAACTGCATCTCACACACTTCAGGATGTCGATTATACGATTAAGGCTTTCAAAGAAATAAAAGCTAAGGTTGATAACAATGAGTATCCTGATACACTTGCTGATTTTAATGTATAATTAGAATGTCTGGCTTTGCATCATTTGGAGAAGTTCCAATATCGGTCCAGTCACTATGGTATTTTATTGAAGAGACAATTTGTGATGGATTCTCACCAAACTCTTTTTTAAAACAGATAGAAAAATAATTTGGATCGCTAAAACCGGTTCGATAGGCTGTTTCCGAGACCCGCAATCCACCTTCGCGAATGAGATTGTAAGCTCTTTTAAGACGGATTGATTTTATCAGATTATTTGGAGTTGAACCTGTGAGTGACTTTACTTTCCTGTGAAATTGAGCAAGGCTAACAGTAAAATGCTCAGAAAGTGATACAACACTCAATTCCTGATTCATAATATTCTCTTCAATGAAAAGTTTTAGATTTAGAATAAAATCCATGTCTTTCCGTGGCAATTTTTTTTCCAGATATTCAGCAGTATCAATGCCATGAAATTTGTTTCGGAGGGTTTTTCTATTTTCCAACAATGAGTAGACTTGCGCATCCAGTAATTGTATATCGAAAGGTATGCCAAGATAAGCATCAGCTCCTGCTGAAAGCCCCTCTATGTGGTGCTCAATGGTATTATTTGCATCAAGCATGATCACCGGTATATGAGAAGTATCAAAATTCCGCCTGAGTTTTTTACAAAATTCATATCCGTTCATATGAGGAATTTGCACATCGGTTAAAATAATATCAGGATCAGTTTCTCTTGCTAGTTTTAAACCTTCCATACCATCTTCTGCAATATGAACTTTGTATTTTTTATTAAAATGCCCTGCTAAATATTCCTGAAGCTCCATATTGTCTTCAATCACTAAAATTCCAGGCAGGTTATAGTACTTTTTAGTATACGGCAGTGAATTTATTTCAAAATTTTCAGAATTTTCATTTCCATTTAATTGATGGTCCTGACTTTCATATACAACAAATTCATTGTTGGAGAATCTTCCTTTTCCTGAAGGAAGGATAATATTTCGGGGAAGGCCACCAACTT
>Ga0302271_10003126_pt1 | contig 14244 bp, 9 predicted proteins | sample III_Bog_N1_1_FD_198767 | JGI IMG/M metagenome (GOLD analysis project Ga0302271, IMG submission 198767) | Peat permafrost microbial communities from Stordalen Mire near Abisko, Sweden - III_Bog_N1_1 | ecosystem: Environmental > Terrestrial > Soil > Wetlands > Peat | place: Sweden: Abisko... | reverse complement strand
TTCTAAGTTTTGTTAAGCTGAAGGGTGAATAGTGTATAAATGGCTGATTTTCTTAGTATTGCTGAGAGACCTCACAGTGCCTCTGACTTTGTAGCCTTTTTATAGGAGTTAGAAGACTACATGGCTGGCGAGGTATCCTGAAGCACCTGTGACAAGGACTTTCAAAGAAGAGTTGTCTCTCGGGATAGTTGGATTCATTGATTTTATGATGATTGAAGATGGTAGTGAGATTAATAGATGTTTGAAGGATAATGCTATTACAAGATTAAATCAGATGTCTGCCATTTAATGTGCTATTTTGTATTGTTTAAGGAGGGACTTAATGTAAGATTTGAGATTACAATTAGAAAACTGAAAGGTTCTAAAGATTTCTAAAGTTCTTTATTAGATGGGAAAACTGAGGGATTGAGAGAGGTAGTTAATCAGTTTACTAATAAGGCACAGTGATTATCAGGAAATACCTTTGAACTGTAAGATCCTGGGAGATTTCAATTAACATTTAAGAAATTCATTCTAAATGAAACCCTTCTAGAATCTTAGTGATCTAAAAGGGATTTATATAGAGAGAGAAGCATCATCGGGTTAAGATTACTTGCGTTTAATTGAATAGATCAAAATAAATAAATGCTACATCTCATAGATAAATAATGGTGGTGTCTTTATCTTTTTGGGAACAAAAAATACAAAAAATAATAACTATTATATTTCTTATTTCATATTTTTATTTAACAATAAAAACAACCTAATCTCATTGAAATTCTTCAGAAAGTTCATTCTACTTAACCAATGGACCCTCTCTCTTGATAACACTCAAAATAGCGATTCGTTTTTCTAGTTGTTGTGAAAATGTTTGTCTTTGAATTTTTCTCTCGTTTCTTGAAACATTTTAGTAATAATTCCCAAGATTGTACTTATCAGATTTTTCAAAGGATCTCATTAGAAACAACTTCAAAATAATCGATTTGATTTATTCTGTATCATGATACCCTCTCTCCCCTTGATTTTTCATTACCTATTTCCTTGTGAGTTCTAATCATTTAGAGTTCCCCTCAATTTAATTAAATATCAGACCGATTTCTTAATCAATTGTTTAGTGATTTTCCCCTTGGTAAAGAATATTCACTTTCAACACTTGGTTTTGATGGCTTAGTCGTTATTGTTCAGGAAGCCTCAACGATAATAATAATAACTTGCAGCTGGTCCTTCATAGCTCAGGGTATGTATGACAAATGATTTCTACCTTTTCATAACCAGGTATTTCATATGAAAAGTATTGTCTTTTTGCAATAGGTTAGCGCAGTTTCTGAGGGGAATGAACGAAATAAACTAATTGTGCGCCCTTATGCTGGGATGCGCTTTCAAAATCGAGAAGGGTTCCTAGCATTAGATTTTAATGAGTTTGATCGTGTGAACATGGATGAGGTATTCCCTAAAGACTCCGATGAATGTCACTTAGAGATCGTGTAGCCCCTATCGTATTAGCTCTAGAAATGTACAATTTCAGAATATGAATATGATGATTACTATTGGAGAAAAGAGAGTAATAATTAAAGAACTAACAAGAACGTGGATAATTACAGAAATAACGAGGGTAATTAACCCTCCTCTGCATAATCCTAAGATGTATTTGTTAAAATCCTTCAAATACAACAAGCACTTCTCCAAGATAAAATGCAAAAAGCCACTTCCTTATCAAAACACAAACAGAAATGTGCTCAAGCCGTTGCTAAATTCCAAGCAGTCATCGATAAAGACAAAGCATACCTGCGAGAAAGCAAAAAAGCAATTTAAAATCTTAAAGAAGACATTGAAAACCTAGCAGCTACACTTTCCTAAGCTAAAACAGCTTTGCTCTCTCACTGCGCATACAGCTGTAGACTTTGTCCAAAGAAAATCTTCAAAACAGAGGTGTTTCTATAGTAACACATGACACGACGACATCCGGGGATGCTGCACATGTTCTATGGTGATCTCAACTACGAAATGTTCTAGAATATCCAGGAGTTATAGTAACTCATGGTGAAAAGGTAGAAACTACACTAAGAATACTTCAAGCAAGAATAATCTCGAGTCGATTCAGAGATCAGTGAAGAGGTGCTTTCTGAGATCACGCGAAATGCGTTTGAGTTTAAGATGGAGTTGCTCGAATTCCAAGAGAAATGCATTGTGTCGTTCGATAAGCGATTCGACATTGCAAATGTGTTTGATGAGAAGAATGCAATATTCTAGAAATAATCTGATTTGCTATTGCAAGAGTTTGTCCAAATCACGGAAGTAAAATGATTAAGAGAGAAGGGTGGGGGTAAAAAGGGGGTTTATGGATGTGTTTGATGTGCTTGTTAAAAGGAAATAAAAGAAGCAGATGAGTATTGTGTGAAGGCATATCTGGAACGAGAGAGACTCCGTCTGTAGAGAGAGCGCGAAGAGTTGGAAAGGTTAGCAAGAGAGAAACGAGAAGCAGAAGAACGTATCAGAAAAGAGAAAGAAGAAACGAGGCTGCTTAAGGCTTAAAGGAAATAATAAAAAAAAGAAAATGATGTAAGAGAGAAGAACAAAGAGTTTTTAAGCATATTTTTATTTAAAATTTAACTTTTTGATTCGCATAAAAACAGGAGAGACGACGTAAAGAGAAGTTAGGATAAATACTCGTTCGTGGAATAGACGACTAAGATGAAGGTAATGAGAGTGTTCGTAAGAATCTGCTGAGATAAAAGCAAGAAGAAGAAAGAAGATTGAAACTGCTCGCAGAACAAGCCGAACAAGAAAGACTAAGAATTAAGAAGAAGAAAATTAAAGGGTTAAAGCAATAGACTATACCAATGTATGATCTGTTGAATTACTTCGTGGATAATAGAAATCAAGGAAATAAGAATTATTCTGATAAGGAATATGATAATCTGTTATCTACGCAGTTGTTTGATAAATTTAATAAGCTGATGAGCAAATATAAAATCACCGACAAAATCGATGAAATCACAATAAAAACAAGCTAAGTATCGCAGCTGGAGTAGATCTTATCGAAGGTGTCTGGTGGATTAGCAGCGGTTGAATAAGATGAAGCCTCATATTAGAGATAAGGGAAAAGTAAACTTGAGATGTTGCAAGAAGAAAAAATGAAGAATAAATAGTAAAATAAACAAATATTTTTTGAAGAGCAGAGAAACTTCGTATTATCACTTTTTATTATCCACAATAATCATCTCGTTTGCATTGTCGACAGGGAAATTGATATTGGAGTGAACTCTCATGATGATGAAGAAGAAGATAGCGAAGAAGAAGAGGTTAAATAGAATAAAACCAAAGATAGATTACCCTCTGAGAACAAGATTGATACTACGTCAATGACTGACACAGCCACACCCAAAGGATCTACTTTGAAAAAGCAATCATCGATACTTCTGGAGAAGAAAGTGACGGTGACGAGAAACCCTTTGTTTAAAGAGGGATTGATATATAGACCGTACTTTTAGACTTTCTAGCAGAACCCTAAATATAACAATTTGCAGTTTCAGAAAGAGGAAATTATCAGTAAGAATATTTGGAAAGTGTATGTGTGCGTGTATGTGGTGTGGTGTGGGGTGTTTGCTTGTTTAATGCTGTTAATGTCTTTGTAGGGGATTCAATTGAAGTATCTGAAGAACCAGATTCGTACTTTTCGTTTAGACAGAACCTCCTAGCTAAAAACAAATCCAAAGTATAAATCGGAGAAACCAAGCAGCTCAATAAGTAAACAAACAAAATAATCTTATTTTTTGATCTTCTTATGACTGTTTGTTTGGGGTTTTCTTTTCCAATAATAAAAAAATCATTTAGGATATCAAATATTGCCGAACAAAACCCTCTCACCTTGCACAAGATCTTCTGAAGAGCAGCGCCACGTTTTATTTAGATTTTCGTACAAATATCTCGTTATTGTTTTGTAAAAACTAAAATAATCTTAAAATGAAGGATTTATTTGTTATATTTTTGGTTATGTGTTTAATAGTAATAAGATAAAAAGTCAATTTGTCTTTGAGTTAGTTACGTATTTTTCAACAGCAATCAGCACTGAAAATCATAAAATACATATGCAAATATATAAAAAAAAAGATTCTAAAGAAAATGATGATTTCAAGCACCGATTTTTATTATGGGAATTATCATACTATTGATAGACAAAGACCTGTTCGATTTCTGATTCCAACCAAGCTCATGGCTATGGTTGCTGCTATTATTCTTGTCTTTTAGGTATGAGGAAATCCATTTTTCTGAATCTAATCAGTCCCTCTAAGTATCCTCCTTTAAACTTCTTGGCAAATTCCACAGATTTCTTATCGAAAAAGATAATCATCAGGAATCCAGCTAGCACAAGAAGAATCCATACTTAGGACTCAAATCCGTCTAATCTTGTGATCCGCCAAGTCATGCTGATCATAAGTATAATAGAAGACAAATAAAACAGGAAGTTTATGAAGATTGAAGAGACTCTGCCCCAAGGATCTGACTGCAAGCACAGGCAATAGCTGAACAGTTTTATCACGAACGGAGGAAGTAGCGTATACACCCAATATATCACCATAATTAATGAAAACCCTAAGAACAGCAGTTACTTCCTGTAATCGTCATCGCTATCATCTCCTCTTCTGCCAGATTCATATAGCAGAATCGCCATGAGTTACTCCAGGATCATGATATTCAGTATCACATGCTTGACTCTGTGGAAATTGCTCAACCCTACAAATGAGAATTTACCTGCTTAAGTCAACCAATAGCCGTTTAGATCACGAGAAGTCAACTAGCTACCTTCCGAAGAACCTTGGGATTGCTGCTGAGCTGGCTGCTATTACTATTATTGCTGTTACATCATTGGGTAATTTTATCCAACGGGGTATCCCATTTGTACACTTGGATATGCTTATTATCCCTATTGCTACTGCAAATTAATAGGATATTCTTATGCTTAAATCTACTGTCCGCCAATAGTAGGTTATTCTAAGTTATTTTTCGCTTGTGGTTTTTGAAAATCAGCAGCTAGTGGTTACGGTGAATGTGAGACACTACTGAATCTACTACGCAAGTCATTGGAGCTTCCTCCTTCGCTTGGTGCACCTATTCTGATCAATCCAACACCTGGTGACTAATTCAACTAAACTGGAGGGTTTACCTATTACCCCTCCTGATTATTATTGTTGTTTCCTGATGATGTTATGAAATTTTTCCCGTTATTGCGGGATAAAAATAACCAAATGTGCACTAGAGCGATGATGAATATGATGTTGATAATTCCAACTGCTTAGGACATCCCATCACCTCTGTCTCGTGGACTGTCTCGGTCTTCACAGTTGCCAGTGTTGACATTCAGATAGTAATCGCTATCACATTTGACACAGAACGAATTTGAAGAATCACATTTTAGACAAATAGAAGAACCGCATGTGTAAAATTTATCATCATCGTCATCTGCATGGACAACAGGAGAGATGAACAAAGTTACCACCGCAAAGGAAACAAACAAGGTTGTCAATGTGAAAGGAGAAGATGCCATGATATCTTGTGTTTATGGATATTACTTTTTTTATCTTATTTTTATTAATTTTTTGGAGTTTATCTTGTTGTTTGGTAGTTCCTCTGATGCTTATAAAGGTGGGAGACTCAGATTAAATCTCGAACTTAGCACTTTTCTTCTTCTTCGTTTGGTGATATTATACCCAAGGCTGTAATATATCTCTCCCTTTGATCTGTTTCCTTATTAAACTGAAAACTCTTCTAGAAGTCAATTAGAATCTCCTTCTCTGAACTCCTTTACTCCTATTAAACTGAATTGAAGCTTGCAAACGAAATTCAAAGTCCAAAAAATAAAATCCCAGGGAGTATGTTTGTCTATTCCTCTCATTTGCCTTATCTGCATTATTGTTTTTCCCTCTGAGAATTTCTGGCAAAAATTTGAATTCCTTTAATGCAGGTAATCAAGTTGAGGCGAAAAGCAATCGAGGCACAAACAATTAGCAAAAGGAGTAGTCATTCCTAAAATGTAAAAGGCCATTCAAGATCCAAGAAATGTTCTTAGGTGAATCCTTATTTTGAAGAGGTCAAAATGTTTAAAAATTGTTATCATTAATCTATCGTTATGCTATTATGATAAATGCCTTATTTTTCCCTAACTAAGGTACATTTTTCCTTTTTCAGACTTTTAATAATTCACTCAGAGTCTTTAAGTATGCGAATTTATCTCATTTTTCAATTTATCTGTTAAACAAAATAATCGAATAAAAGACCGTAAGTGTTTCTCTCTGTCTCTCTTGTGAACTTCTCCTGCTAATTGTTTCATGCTTAGAATTCGATTGGATATTGTCTCTTTTGGTTTACTTTCTGTGTCTCATTAGATTCGAGAGAAATTCAAACTTCTAAATCGTATTTCACCAGTATTTTTAGTTTAGAAGAACTCAAATCGATATTATTGAGAGAAGATAAATTCACAAAGTTGACCAAAAATCTGGAGAATTTTATTGTGCTTGAAGTAGTCATAAACCACCAAAACTAGAATGCCAAATGTATGATTTTGCTGTTCAATTTCGTCTTCACACATTCATAAAACTAGCAAAAATCAACTTCAGCCACCCTTTATGCATTTAGAAAATTTATTCTTAATTCATCAATCGCGATGGCTTTTTGAGTCTAATCAAGAAGGGAAAATTCATTTAATTGTGCTAGCTTTTGTTAGCTTTGAGAAATACAAAATAAGTTTGTAAATTCTTATTCAATAATGAGCTATTGATTTTTCGTTCTTCTTGAAATGATCACAACAAATACTAAACCTTTTTGAACTAAATGAACAAGAAAAGAGAGTAAAACTTGCTATTGATTCATTGGTTAGCATATTTTTGATAGGTATTGAAAAATATCAAACCAAAACAAAATCATTTAATTTGATTGCTGCTTTGTAGAATGCGCAAACACACAAATCACTAACAAAACAAGTTAGAATCGTCCTTTTTCATCAATGTAAACTACAGATATGATAGCTTGAATAGCCGTAGGATGGTGGATTGCTTTTTAGAGAGAGAAGCAAGATTATCAGCTATTTCAAGGTTGTTTTGTTTAGAAATATGAAACCCAAATGAAGAATACTTTGAAAGATGGACGTGGAATCGTTGATCTCAGAACCAAGTAATAAGCAAGATGGCATGTCTTATCACAATTTATCTATCATTATTTTCCCTTCATTTACTTTCTTAGTACTGCATTAGTGTTTGTTAACTTTCTCCATTGTTTTATCCTTGTCAAAGTTGGAATTCATCTGAAATGGAAATTACCTGCATGTTTGTAGCCTTACAATATACCTGCAAAGAGCAATCACTGAAGTATCTCACAGTCGAAATTAAGTAATAAGCATAAAATTAATCAATACATACATCACAACAGTACCACGATGACTATTGCTAATTCTTTGCTTTGCTATCTGAAATAACTCAAATGTAAAAATGACTCCATCTAATTAAACTCAGTAACAATAGCTGTGGTGACTAGCATTGCATTCTGCTTTCCGATTGTTTAGTCAGTCACTCTAAGAGTCTCATTAGTTTGCACTTAAACCTCAGGTAAAGCGTAGAATAACTCTTAAATATATTAATCCCTAATAAATAACGATTCAAGTTTCAAATGAAAATGGGAAATTCGTATGTTAACTTGCTATGGTTTGTGCTGATACTCACTCACGCTATTCGTTAGTGCCATCATCATTTCACTGTATTGAAATTCTAGATGAAGAAAGAATTCAATTAGACTTTTCAAAATATTGTTGCCTTCAAACCTCTTATTTTCAGATATATTTTTTCAAGAATTTGATGTTAGTATAATTGATTGATTTTTCTGTGTTTGTGTGTTTTAGATGCAACGGGATAAATGAATTATGGGAACTTGGAGAATCTATTCGGCTATTGATGACTCATAGTTTGTATCATCTCCAGCTGTAACTTATGTATGATAATAAACAAATATGCAATTTACTTGTATTTACTATGTCTCTCTTTTAATATTGTCTTTCTTCTAATTGACATTCCTTCCCTTAGCGACATTGAGTCACATGGCCTCTCAACATTCTTTAAGTCCTTGTGCTAGTCATTAGAATAGATCCCAAGATGTTTTCCTCTTGGTATTTTAGATCTTAATCTTTCAACTATGTAACCAAATCCTTGGGAAGCAATAGATAACAATCTCAACAATAAAACAAAGAATAATCAAGAACTACCCTTGGAAAGAACTTTTATTATATATTACTTGTTTTTGCACAGGGGAAAACCTTTAAATGGCAATCTAGTTGCTTAGCTCATAAGGGTCTTAAGAAAAATAACAAATCTCCTCTCTTTATCGCTTGCTTGTGAGTAACGAAGAATAATAATACAACATGTTAGTACAATCTCAGAATATTTTTCTGTTTTTTGCTGATCTTATGATTTGTCTTTAAGTTTGAATCTCAACAATTCTCGGGAACTTGTTTAGTAGATCCTCACTATGGACTCTCTTCGGTGCTTAATTCTCAAGTAAATCAATGGCTAATTTCATTAGATCCTATTTGACCATCTCATTCTCAACTTCTAATCTTCATTTGTTTCATTTCTCAGGTTCTTTAGTCCCTTTAACAGAAATTCAATCATCAAACAAATGCCCAAACTGGTTAAATTCTCATTGCCTTGATCAACAACAATAACAGCAACAACACCAACCCATAAACATTCTCCCTGACCCCCTCCCCTGAAAGGAATAGAACTCTACCCATGTTTTATTAAATCACAGCAAGAATAGCATCAAATCATAAGACAATTACAATCAATCACATTACGTTAGCCCATAACAATTAACACTAAACAACTAATTATGTGGTATTCTCTCTTTGTGTTTACATCTAACTTTTGTTCTACTTTCTCTTTGCCTCTTCTCATCAATCATTTCATTACTATCTCACTGAACAACCGATATGGCATTGCTGGGTGGTAGTTACGTAAGAGGACGACGATTTTTGATAATGTAGCTCTTTGACTATTATTAGGTATTGCTATGACTCATATTGTTACTTGAACTTGTATTCATCACCATTGAATTATTATTGTTATTATTCTTATTGGAATCGTAATGATTATTAAGACTCCTATTCATAGCAAAGCTATTGTTATGCTGATTGCTTGTACTGTTATTCATTGAACCAGTCTTGTTCCCTAAGAAGACACTTAATTTATTACTATTATTATGATGATGACTAGCAGCATTCGACATATTGTTGTAACTTCGATTATTGCTATTATTCTACGAGCTGTAATTGTTGTGATTATTATTATTATTCATCTTCGAAATGCTATTGGTGTAGGAACTAACTAAATAAACATTATTTGGATTATTTGTGTCATAACTAGTATTATTGTTATTATTTTCATTATCATTGTTACTACTACCTTCTTTTATCCATCTGTTCTATTACTTCTATGACTGCAAATGCTACCTATTCTACCCTTGCGATTTAATCTACACTCTAATATCTTTACATTAATCTCCTGCGCTGTTGATATTGTTGATATTTTCATCACTTGAGTAGCTCTTCCATTAAGCAATTGTCCTTCCTACTAGCGAATTATATTATGACTACTGCTCATTGCATTCTCTCCTATTGATATTATTATCATCATCTGAATTCAGCAGTAACTGTGAATTTTACTACTGCTGTTGTTACTGTGAATGAATATGTGCTCTTCTTCCACTCAGCAAATTGTTGTTGGCGTTTCTATTATTATTGCAGTTGATAACATTGATTTTGGGTGGTTTCTAGCTATTGTTATTATTATTCTACGCTCTTTAGAATTCTTATTTCAGAACATTAAAGGGAATACTCGCAGTCGCTGGCTCAATGGAAGTAGATTTCGGACTACTCTACGACGAAACCAACCCAATCATGTAATTACTATTACTATTATACTACGACTTTTCAACATGATTCGTGTATTATTACTAATCTTTCTTCCAGTAGTAATTATTCCCTAGCATGTTGTTGTTCTATGCATTTGCGCTGCTATTCCTGAGTTTAATCGAATAACTATTACTCTCATTCGAATTAGTTTACATATCCGGTTAGTACCCAAGAAGCTAATTCAATGTTGCAGGACCAGTTACACTTATCTACCTTTTCCTTGAAAAATGGTTATATTAACTGCTTGAATTATTACTATCCCTGGATTCTTCTGATGATTTCCTTGATCTCACAGCGATAACATTACCTTTAACTAGCTAACTATCACTGCTAGCATTATCAGTTTAAGTCTATGCTTCTCTGCAATTCGTCAATATCGAACGGAATACCTCGCAATGTTTAATAGCATGATTCCCTGCATTCTTATCTTCTTTAACTTTCTACCCTTTAACGATGAAATTCCTCCATCCAACCGATGCTGATCGTGGTTCATTCGATGTTCGAAAGATCGTATTAAAGGTATTGTTGCTGTTGTTCTGAGGTGGAATGCTATCAGAATCATTTTGGCATCTAGAGGAATTCAACGATTCGTACAGACATTGAGACTGCTAAGATGTAGTAGAATTCACAGCTGATGCGTAGTTATTCGAGTGACGAATGAAATATGGTCGCGGTGGGAGAATCATAGGATTGTTTAGGAGATTACCATGGCTGCTAGCATCGTAAGTTGTGTTACTATTGTTATGATTAACCTTTTGAGTTGTATTCTTCAGAAAATTAAAAGCATTAGTAGTATTGTTGTTGTTGCATTACTGATTGTAGTACTAGTTGTAGCTACTTGTTTGAGTTGATTTATCCTCTGCAAACAAGCAATTCTTCTCAGCCAATGTTATCCCTTCATCGATGATTTTATCACCTTTGTTACTTAGATTGTTCTTATATCTCCTTCCATCAGCAGTTTTACTCTCTCGCTTGTCCTTCATTTTCTACTACTTTTAACTGGCATCTTCTCCACACTGCTACAACGAACTCTCTTCGATAGTTGTCCTATGCGATCGTCTATTAAACTTCCCACCATTCACTGTTATATTCAACTATTACTATTATAATTATTTCTTATCCTTCTTCACTTTTGGTTTCTTTAAAGTATTATTATCTTTGGGGAGTATTTTCGCGAGCATATCAACATCTAAATCATCTTCTGAGCAACTACTGTCACTACCACTGTTGTTGTTGCTCTCACCCATATCGATCAATCTCTTTTCTTGAAGATCGCATATCACAGTGCTTAGCAAAGTAGATTCTTCATTCGTAGCAGCTGATTATGATTGCATGAGTTCAACTTGTTTCTTCACTCCAGAGATTCCATCTTCGCTCAGCTGCGGGATCATTATATCTGGGCTTAGTTTTGTCTCGTCTAATAGCATCTGAAACAAGCCCATGCAAACACTTTTCCCGATTTGTAAATAGGATCTGTAGCAGAGAAAGAGAGAGACAATTAGGAGATTTCAAAAAATAAGAAAAGAAAGACAAAAATTATGGTAATTTAAGATATTTCATAAGATATATTACTTCGGTGTGAAGTTCTTGTGTCTGTTGTTGTTGGCTGCATCGTGGTATCCATAGAACGATGCTTCGAGTGTGAACACGTGAGGGATTCGCAGTGCTCTCCACAGGGCGATTCTCGCAGTTGATTCGTAGTATTTGTGTACCTTAAATCGACTGCTCTCAAAGCTGACTCTTTTTTCTTGCTTACTCACCAGCAAAGGGAAGATTCGAGTTAATTCAGGCTAAGCGCAATAGCTATTCCCATAGAAGAATGCATTCAACCTAGGGTTTTAAGAACAAAAAAGTAATTGTAATTATTGGGGGAAGTTTTATTTAATTTTTTTCTTTTCAAGAACTGAAAATTGTATTCTTACTTCTTACTGTGTCCATGGAAATCCACGAGTAGCTTCGTTTCCCTTGTAACGGAGTTCTTCTTGATCATATTTTAGATGTGCCATATGCAAGGATGCAGCTTCTAAAAGGTACAAACAAAAATAATTAAGAACAACGCTATTCAAACCAATTAATTTTCCTCAACTACTTCTCTCTCTCCTACTCTCTTAAATTCTTCTCTTTTACTTTCTATGTATTCTTCCAGTGTCTGTTGAGATCTACACCTGCTAGAGAACACCTATTGTTTCCGTGGATAACACCGTCAACATTCACCATAGGGATGATCTTAAACACGAAATGATGTCTCAACATTTCTGCTTCTGGGGAATCTTCTGTTAAGAATTTTATCGCTCCTTCGATCATATAACTTGAAGTGACTTCGCCTGGATGCTATCTCCCAATGAAATACACGAGTTTCCTTGTTTCTCGTTTAGCTGATGATGCGGCAGTGATGGTGATCACATCAATATTGTTTCGAGCTAAAGTCTTGCAGAGAACCCTTCTGTGCATGTACTAAGCTTTAGTGTGATCGTCTTCGAGAGTCTTCAGGAATTTATTGAGATGGGAGTAGGTGTATGGATAGCCATAAGCGAAATACACCTTGTCATCGTTGTATTGGAAGGTGTATGTGAAACTTAAAGTGTAGTAGCTCTAGAGGAAAGAAAGAAGGAAAATTAGAATTATTCTCTAGAATATGCTGATATTAGGTTACTTTGTTATTAGCTCCTTCTTTGATGAGATGTGATTTATAGTATTTCACTGCATATCCTTCTCTTTTCCAGCCGATTCCTTTTAATTCCTTTCTCTTTTTTGGAATAATGTTTGTTAGTCAAAGATCAACAAAGAAAGTAAAAGCTTATTTACCTTGAGTGAATAGACACAAGGAAGCATCCCGAGTTAAAACAGTGAAGATTTTTTGTTCTTTGTAGAAAAAAAATGAGATTAATCAGACACATTTCAAAGTAAAAAATGGATTGATTTATAATTTCATGTTCGCTTCTCATATCCTACCATATTAATGATGTTGAAGGTGACTGCCTGCTCTTTGCGAGCTCCTTATGTACTGTAGAAGAACCATTAAGTGTTGCCTTTCGTGTTGATATCGTTTTGTAAGATCAAGTTGTACTCGTTGCTGTTGCTCCCTTTCTAAAAATGGAAAACAAATTCCAACATCAAAATACTAATTTTTGTCAGTTGTATGTTTGTTATTTGCGTTTATCCATTAGATTTTTACTCTCCATGCTTAAAATAAGTTCCCAGATTCGAACCTCGAATCGAATTGGATGTCACCTGGTGCAAGGGTGACTCTTTTTTCTTGCTGCGCTTGCAAGTTACTGTTGAGTTTTTTGAAATTTATATCTTCTGCAGTCGATGGTTTTAATGCCGATTTGAGATCACATATGTAACTCGCGTAGTATTTACTAGGAAACAGATCGTAGTATCTCTTATAAACGAGTCGACATTAGGGATCATCGTAATGCACACGAAACAGTGATTGCATAGGCTTGCTAGCATCTTCTGCCTTTAGAGTATCCTAAAGAGTTCAAAATGAACTAACTACATCACTGGACTTCTTTGGAATTTTCAAGTAATTATTCTTCTAAACTTACGTTGACTGCGAAGTTTTCTTGGAGATTCTCCAGACATTATGCGAAATCAAGGAAATCACTGTCGATTTCATCTCCATAGTTCTCCTCTTTATCACGTAATTCTTCGAAAAACTCAGGTAAAGGTCTATGAGAGAGGATTTATAAAAAATAATTATCAGAATCATCATTTTCAGATATATCAGAGCTATTATTCCTCTTTTGTTCCTTACTCTAGCTGCTGATTAACTGCATTGTGGATGGCATAAACAGATTTATGCTGCGGTTTTAGAATAGGATTAGGATCACTGAGAAGATCAAGTAAATTCTTCCGATTGAAGAATTATTAGGGAATATTCTCTTAATTCTGAATCATTTCGTCGTCTAGAAGAGTCGTCTGTTCGTTCTCATCGATCTCGCTTGAACCACCACTTGAGAACTCATCTGTGGAATCCTCGAAATCTTTAGTTTGTCTTTCCTAGCTCTGCTCCTGAAGACTCATCTAAATATTAAATTTGAATCGCTGGAAGAAAAAAAACGAATTTTTTCACTACTAAACCCCCAATCAAATTTTAATAGATTTTTCTTTAGACAACTCAACTGTTAACGAATACTACCCCATCAACCATCAAGAAGAGATAGGAAATGATTTTTCAAATTAATTGATTTAATATCTTTTTTTCCAGATTTGGATTTTGAAATTCTCTGGGATTCTCTTCAACAACAAGCTTGCCAATTCAAAAACTAATCCCACAAAACAGAGCTCCTTTGCATGAATATATT
>Ga0302271_10003125_pt1 | contig 14244 bp, 10 predicted proteins | sample III_Bog_N1_1_FD_198767 | JGI IMG/M metagenome (GOLD analysis project Ga0302271, IMG submission 198767) | Peat permafrost microbial communities from Stordalen Mire near Abisko, Sweden - III_Bog_N1_1 | ecosystem: Environmental > Terrestrial > Soil > Wetlands > Peat | place: Sweden: Abisko... | reverse complement strand
ATAATAGTATGATTAGCAAGCTAAGTAAAACTAAAATATGATAAGCGTGCTGTCCGAAAATCAGCTTGTATAGTTATGTTGATTTCTAATCTTGGAGTAGATCAGCTTAGTCTGAAAATTTGGAATAATTTTTTTTCTTCGGCTTGCTGAGTTCATTCTCCCAGATGAATTAAAAGTGTATTTAATAATTGAAATAGAGATTATTTACAAAACATTGAATTTAATGCACTGCTGATGATCAGCCCTATTCTTTGAATTACCCAACAGATTATTCCTCTCAATTTCACCCCCTTTTCCACTAAAGGAGGGAGTACAGTAGTATCTTGTTCAGTTTGACATTTAACTTGCAGAATTTTTCAAAAAATAAGTAAATATGATTTTTGGAATATCATATTTAATGAACCCCCTCATTTGAAATTTCGATGATGGCACTCTTCAAATATCTTTTAAATAAGTTATTATGAACTTGTTATTGTCATATTCTCTCAGCTAATTAATTCCAATTTCAATAATTTTTCTTACTTGAAGTCAATCTGATTGACTCTTACAAATATTTCTAAAAAGAAGATTGGATTATTCAGTTTTCATTTAGATTTAATAAAATCAAAGTAAAATAACTGTCAATAGGAAAAAATTATCTTAAAAATTAAGATGATACATGCTTACTCAAAACTAAAGAACATTTTAAGAAGATAATTTCACAAAGCTATATTTTTGACAAATAACTACAAAAAGTGGAAAGTTAAATTAAGAAATAGGTATCAGTAATCAAAGAAAGAAAGAAATCAAGATAGATAGAGCATTTAATGTATATTTTTTAGGAGACTTGAGTGGAAGAAGATATTCACAAAGGTTATTTGATTTACTACTGAAACTAAATTCTTAAAAAAAAACACATTAAAGGATCAGTAAAACAACTGAATCACTTCTCCTAAGAAGGAGTGATGAACGCCAGTATAAAGGAACGCCATTTATAAATTGACTTTAGATTAAGCTCTTCAAGTGATGAAAGCGATCATGAAGATCAAGAGAATGTTAGTGAGATATTTTACCAACATTTCTGATGGATTGTTTCTTCTGCAATTTATTGAATATAAAAAGAAAATAGATCATTGATTATTCATTATTTATTGTCAATTATCTTTATGAATTTCTTTTAGGTGACACTATTAGAAACCAACAACGGCAGGTCTTTAGGAAATTCTATCAAGATGTATTTCTCCTTTATTTTGTTTCATCTAGATATTTGCAATATTTAAAAAAAGCTATAAAATTAATGTTTTTTTTCAATAAAAGTCACAGAGAATTACAGAAGATACTGAGCAAAATCTACAAACTGAACGAAATAACATCACTAATGACTCTAAAAGGATAAACTGTTTCTTGAAACAAACGGAGGGGAAATAGAATAAAATGACTTTAGAAGAATAAGGATTATGCTATGAGCCTTCTCTCGACGAGCTGTCTTAACTGCGAGAAGCTGTGTAGCGTTCAAGCAAGGAATTGGACAAAACTTCAGTGCTATTTGCAAGAAAAATAAATGATTTTGAATTCTATTCATTGAATAAATAGCACTTTTCAATATTCTTTCCTCTGTTTCTTGCTAAACTGTAATGAATCGTTTATTTTTCACAATTAGAGTAAATTAGAGTTGCAAGAAGAATAGCTTAATTTACGTTATTTTAAGTATTAATAATGATTTTTGTTGATAGATACATATCTAAACTCTGCAGAAAGATCATCTTAAGTCGAACATTCGAGGCTCTAACCTTAATTGTGATTATCCTAAATTCAATACTAATCATATTTGAAGATCCTTAAAATTAAGGGAGCTCACTGCTTACTTTCCTTGACACAATATTTACTTCAATTTACACTGTTGAAGTGTTTATCAAAGTCAGTGGGATGGGTCTAATCAGAGGAAAAAACACATATCTAAGGGATCCATGGAATCTCTTGGATTTAGGAGTTGTAGCTTCTGCATATTTTTAAAGCTTAGTAACTTCTTCAGGTTCCAAAGGGGCGAGTTTATCAAGTCTACGAGTCTTGAGAGTGCTCAGACCTCTTCGGACAATTTCAAGCGTTCCAAGCCTCAAAGTACTTATCCTAGGATTTCTTGGTTCTCTTCCACTGCTTTTAGATACCTTCGTAGTGATGATCTTCTCTTTTTTTATCTTCGCCATTGCTGGACTGTAACTCTTTTCAGGTACAAAACGAGCAAAAAGATAATTTTATTATTAACAGAAGATATTTTTAAATTCAAATAGGTATTTTGATATAAAGATGCTTCTTTTAAGAATATGGAATCAAAGCACTTCCTGAAACTCTTTGTAAGGAAGACAGTTAATGTTTAAAAGGATAGATCTGTGGCCTTATGATGTCCAATCCGAATTTAGGAAATACAAATTTCGATAATATTCTCTCAAGTTTATTGCAAGTTTTTATAGTGACTACAATGGAAGGTTGGACATAGATTATGTATTACACTTAAGAAACCTTTGGGACTGTAGCTGGGATTTATTTTGTGCTGATAGTCTTCGTAGGTTCATTCTTTGTTTTGAATATCATGCTAGCAGTGATCAAAGCAAAATTCACGGAAGTTCATGAATCTGAAAAGAAATTACAGAAGAAGAAATAACAGAATTTAGTTGAAGATTAATGTAAATAAATGCCTCTTGTGCAACTGTTGAAGAATGAAGAATTCAAAGGAAATTATGCAAAAATAAGAGCAGAAAAAAATAAAATAACTGAACTTAAACTCAAAAAAATTGATAAAAAACTTGGAATGCGTGTAAAAGCAAAGTTGGCACTTTTAAGTAAAGTTAATAAGGATTCTCTTGAATAATATGGATTTAGAACCAGCGATTTATAAAAGTAAGAAATCAAGCCAAGTATTTTGAGTTCTTTTTAGGTGAGAGAGAATTAACTTATTTTGAAACTTTTTTCATAGATTGAATTTAGAGAAACTTAAGGAACTGCAAGAGGAAGAAGAATCATAACATTCCTATCAAAAAGAAGATTTAATTATGATTTAATCAAGATCAGTGATTGTAGTAGACGAGAATGAGAGTCCAAGTAAAGTAACTTAAGAAAGTAAAGAAATAAAAATAAAAAATATGATCCTCTAGGCAACTAATCAAAGTATAGATTATGGAGAAGAAGATTAATTCTAACCATAGACACCTGCAAGTGAAGCTAGTGTCCAAGAAGTTCATTCAGGAGAGCTTGAACTTGGAGAATCTATTTTTAATGTCAGAGGAAAAGAACGAAAAAGTATGAATCATACAAAATTTGAAGAAGACAAATGGCCTAGCTTGAATAATGTTTAAAACAAGGTAGTTTAATTGATAGAAAAGGACTCATTTTAAGCTGAAATACCTATTGAAAGTGAAAAATTAGCAGGACCACAGATTTTAGAAAGTAGGAGTGTAGCAATGAAGAGGAGAACTGATCAGAAAACAGGAACAATGAAAGGAGATTTGAAAGAAAGTTACACACAAAGTGATATGAAAGAAAGCTCCCTTTCACGACATGGCAAATTAAAAATCAATAAGCAATCAACTCTTCGAAAAGAAGAAGACATCGAGAGCGAATATGATGAAGTATTTTAAAGACAAGAATCTTCTAAAGTAGATAGATTTATTGAAAAAGCAAGTTCGCATTTGATGAAAGAGAGCATGTAATTTGATAATTCCACACTTAAAAAAAATAAAAATAATACTAATCAAAACAAAGAAAAGTCAATAAAAAATGCTTTAAGACTATTATAAATTATCAGACATACCTAAGAACACAAGAAGAGGTTTGTAAATAAGTTAATTGAAGAATAAAATGAAGATGCTGAATGCAGCAGTTAATATTACAATAATTTTAGTTTAGCAAACAGCAAAAATGAAAGTGACACTATCTCGGATTTAAGGTATTTCATTGAACTTTCAAAAACTAATAAAGTCAGACTCAATGTGAACCATCAATAGCCATATTAATCTACTTCATTAGATCAAGTTCTCCCTAAAACATAGCAGATTTTACGAGCAAAGCAACTCGCAGAAAAGTTAATTGCTCTGAAAAACAAAAGATACAAATTCCATTATCCTTTTATCAATCCTTAGAACAATCAAAGTTAAGATTAAAAGTTCAAAAGGCGATTTAATTTGAAAGGATATGAATTACCTTGCTTGGTCTCTTAGAAAACTGGTCAATATGATATGTAAAGAAAATTTTCTGTGTCTTAGAAACTTTCAAAGAAAGGAAAGAGTTCACTTTATTTGAATAAAGATATATTGGTAGTTGGAAATAAACATTCTTGTACAAATATCCCTACCAATCGTATCACATAGGTCTATTAAATTTTTCAAAATATCAGCTTTTAGAAGGATAAAAGTAGTTAGAAATGCAACAATCCTGGAATAGAACGAAAATTAGAGTTAGTCGATTCATTAGTATTGAAGCAACTTGATGAAAGTGTTTCCCTAAGAATAAATGGAGAACTTACCAGCAGACGTATGTCTTCAGCTATTAAATTACAAAATAAGAAAAAATCTAGAGTAAGTTTACATTAATTTGAAATATATTAATGGTTTATTTTTTTTTATTGTGTAGAAAAGTTGCTAATCCACTTTTTAGCATCTAAATAATTCTCACAATGCTGGTTTAGGATCGTTTTAAATGTCATTTTAATCTTATACAGCTCATCATTAGTAATCTTAATAATAGGATCTTTCAGTTTTGACACTTGAGGAAGTTAAAAGAAAGTTATTTGAAAATAATGATATGGATCTAGCATAAGGTCAGCATTTTTTGATTATTTTCTATGAATTAAGTTTGTGAAAAGATTTTTATCTTTTGAAATGATCAGATTTTTAAGTGGAAGAGAGCAATTCCAAGATTTATGAAAGTATTATCGAAAAAGAGTTCTAGAAAGGAGTAATATCTTCAGAAATATGGAGTCTAGATTAAGTGTGTTAGGAATGTAATTCTTCTTTTTTTCGCTTAATTGATTTTGTTTATAAACTTTAAAATGATTTTTAAAGATACTCTGAAGAAATAGAATTATATTGTTAGAGCTTTGAATCATTAAGATACATAGTAATGGGTGTAAGGTGTCCATGGAGTTTGGATGGTATTTAGGAAGAAAATTGATATTTTAACTAAAACATCATGGTTTACAAATATTGTCATTCTCTCAGTTGTTCTCAACACTGCTGTGCTTGCACTTGTAAAAAATCAAATAATATTTTACTTAATTGTAAATATAAAATTGATATTTTATATGATTCTGTTTTTTGTTTAAGGATGGTGTTTTTCAAGAAGAATAAGCGCTTACAACTATGGAGACTTGTAATACTGTGTTTACTTATGTGTTTATCGTTGAGATGGTGTTCAAGCTGATTGCTCTTGGGATTAAAAATTATGTTGTAGATCCTATGAACATTTTCGATGGCACGATTGTATTGTTTTCTATTGCTGATTTGATGTTTTTGTCTGGAGGAAATAAGGCATTCTCAGCATTTCGATCAGTGAGGATATTCAGGTATCGATCTATTCCTTTCTACAAGCAAACCAAACTAACTATTAGATATAAACAATCCTTTTTTGCTTTTTTGAAGGACATTTCGTGTATTACGTGTAACCAAGCTACTACGTTCTCTATCCTTTATGAAGATCATAATCAGTGTAGTTTCCCGTTCCGCTTCTTCATTTGTGAATGTAGCCTTGCTATTGTTTCTCTTCATCTTCATATTCGCGTTGTTAGGATGGTAAATCTTCTCAGGGAAATTAAGTTATCAAAATGAGCTTGGAGAACTACGTTCAACTTTTGATAGCTTTCCCTAATCTCTAGTCACAGTGTTTCAAATACTAACTCTTGAGAATTGGCAGTAGAACTTGTATATAATGCTTGCTTCTGATGTTTCATCGGTAGTGACAATTATTTATCTAATTTCTTGGATTTTCATTGGAAATCTGTCACTTCTCAATCTTTTCCTTGCGATTCTTCTTGATGGATTCACTAATTCAGAAGTCCAAGTGGATTCTAAATAATTAGACCATCTTTTAAATAAAACGAACTAAAACTCTTCAGATCAATACAGCTCTACGACTTTCTAAACATTCAATCCTAAGAAAGCATCGCAAATAGAATTAACTTAGCTTTCATAAACTACATTCACAGGTTTTAATGCATACATAACAACAAAATATTATTAGAATTTCCCAAACATTTCTCTTTTCTTTTGAATAGAATAGAACTAAGACGTAAAGTCTAAGTCCACATATCGAAGAGCTCTAGAAAATTCATTTGAGAATATCTCAAACAATGAAGCTTCCGATGATGATGACGATGAAATTCTCTCTGAAATACAGCAGAAAGTTGAAGCTGATAGCAGTAAAGGGAAGAAAAAGAAATATGAAGAGGAATATTTCTCCTTGCCTTGTGAATATTCACTGTATTTCCTTAAAAAATAGCATTCAATTAGACGATTATGTTTTAATCTAGTGAAACACAGGTATTTTGAGTATGCTGTGCTGTTCCTGATTGTATTGAGTTCTCTGAAATTAGCCTTGGACACATATATTTCTGATGATACAACAGCATCCACGAATAAATTCCTGAAAGCCTCTGAGATATTTGATGATGTCATGAATGGACTGTTTACTCTGGAAGCTACCATTAAAATCATAAGCTTTGGATTCTTTATGGATTCATAGAGCTACCTGAGAGACCCATGGAATATCATCGATTTTATCATTGTTGTCACTTCACTCATAGGTAACACAAAAAATATGAAAAATAATCAAAGCACTAATCTGATGATTCTCCAATTCTTTTTTATCTTTTAGACACCTTCGTGGATGGGGTTAGCCTACCTGCACTGAAAGTCTTAAGGATGATGCGAACCCTTCGACCATTGAGATTTGTTTCACACAACTCAAATATCAAAATTGTAGTCTACGCATTAGTTCAATCTATGGGTGCAATCTTCAACGTTTTGCTGGTAGTTTTCTTAGTTTATTTGATGTTTGCTATAGTTGGAATGTCACTGCTTGCGGATAAACTGCATTATTGTGATGTTTCTACAATATCAAAATATGGGATATCTTCAACAAGATGTAGCTAATTAGGATATGCCTGGGTGAACAAACAAGCAAACTTTGATAATGTTGGTTATGGTCTCATCACTTTAGTAGCAATGGGCTCACTTGAAGGTTGGCCTGATATTATGTACTCTGCTATTGATGGTAGATCAGAAGAAGATGGACCACAGAAAGATGCTAATTTCTGGATAGCTTTGTATTTTGTCTCATTTATTCTCATTGGAAGTTTCTTCTTTCTCAATCTGTTTATCGGAGCGATTTGTTTTAACTTTGACCAAGCTCATAAGAATAAAAAAACAACTATGTACTCTTTCTTGACAGAGAAGCAACGCAAGTAAACAAGCTTTTTGATAAATAAAATGAAATGTTAATTTTTATTATTGATGTTAAAAAACTTTTTGTGATAAACTAAAGTTGGATAGAAATGCAGAAATTGATACTCCGAGCTAAACCTGATTTCTCTTTGTTTTACATTCCTAAAAGCAAAATGAGACTCAAAGTGTTTAACTTAGTCAAATCTAAAATCTTCGAAATTTCCATCATGATCTGTATTGTATTGAATATCTTAGTCATGGCACTATCCTATGAAGGGATGAGCAATACCTATGCAAGTGTGCTTGAAAAAACAAATTATTTTTTCACAGCTGTATTTACTATCGAATGTGTACTCAATTTGATCGCCCTAGGTTGGAAGGGTTATTGGATAATCTCTTGGAATAAATTTGATTTTTTTGTAGTCGTCACGAGTCTATTAGATATCTTCATCTCGGTTGTTTTAGCAAGTGCCAGCACAAACTTTCTCAGAATTGGCCCTCAACTGATCAGAGGTTACATTTTTTGAATTATCTTTACAATTTATCCAACAATAATCCTCAAAATTCTTTTTTTCTTTGGACGATTTGTAAAGTGATCCGAGTGCTGCGAGTGACGAGATTGTTTAAGTTAACAAAGAATCTCGAAGGCCTTTAAAAAATCCTTGATACTATGGTGCTGAGCGTTCCAAGTATTATGAATATCGGCGCACTTACACTTCTAGTTATTTATATTTATAGCATCCTAGCTTGCTTTCTTTTCAGTGGAGTCACTTAAGGAAATGCCGTTGATGATATCAACGTTAATTTCTTGAATTTTATTAATTCAATATTGACACTCTTCAGATGCGTAACTGGAGAAGACTGGTATATTGTAATGTTCGATGTAAGCAAAACTTCAGATTGCATTCCAGGAAAGACATGTGGATCAGGTAACGAAAGCAACAAAAGAAAAGATTTCCTCTCTTTATTTTGTATTATTTTATTGTTTAGTTTGGGCGATTCCTTTTTTCATATCATTTGAATTAATCGGCCGATTCATTATGATGAACTTGTTTATTCTCGTGATTCTAAATGATTTCGAGGAATACCATCTACGAATCGATAGTCCAGTTGAGAAATTTTAAGTTAATCTTGAAAGTTTCATGCAAATCTGGAAGACCTACGCATAAGATCAAAAAGGTCTTTAGATTAAAGAAAGCAAAATTGTGAACTTTTTCTAAGAACTCAAACCACCTTTAGGGTTCAACGAGACAAGTCTAAACAGATAAAGAATCGCTGCAGAGTTGTTTAAACTGAATATTTCTAATATAGATGGTTACATTTATTTCAACGATTTACTCTTTGCTGCTATGAAACGAGTGTACGGTGAGAAACTAGCTCATCACACAAGCAAAGAACTCACGAAATTTCTCTTATTGTAAGAGAATCGAACTAAAAAGAGATTAGACATTATTAAGAAAAGAGATATTGTAACAGCACGGAAAGAGTTTAAAACTTTGGATACGGGTGATTTCTCAAAGATGATGAGATAAACAAACCCCGTTGTTCAAGGTATATTCGTGTTATTGACATTTCAAGCTTGGAAAAGATGTGGGATTTTAACAGATTAAGAGAAAAAACATGAAAATGATTTTGAAGCGAGAAATAGAGTTGAGATTCTAACTGAGGAAGATGATATTGGTGATGAGGAGGAAGAAGAAGAAGATGGAGAAAATAATAATAGTATGCAAGAAGTTGATGATTCTGAGAGTAATTGTTCTTCAGAGGATAAAGAATGTTAGATTAAAAGGAAGGAATAATCATAAAAGGAAGATGAAAGTGAAGAAGTTATCAGCCCATCATAGGTAAAAAGAGGAATAAGAGGATCACCTCGTCCGAAGTAACGAAGGAAAAAATAAGACGAGCCAACACTTTCATCAACTTTCGAATAAAGATTAGACAGTTCAAAACTTATTAGCATTCATGGAATAAGCAAGGAGAGAAAGAGTAATTGTCTTTTATCGTTTGAAGATGAAGGGAATAATAATATCAACAACAATATCAACTATGTCAACAGTATTATTCAAAGTTAGCATAATACAAATAGCAATAATCATCAACACAGAATTAAATGAATTTCATATCAGCAAAGTAGCTGATATTAAAGAACACGCTAGCACATCTGGAATCAAATGAGAATTAATTTTACGGATGAAGAAGAAATATGTAAAGAATTTAAAGATATTTAGGAATTCAAAATAGCTCATAAAAGGATTCAATTTTCATTAAAAATGTAACTAACTAGTTTTGAGTTTCGTATTGACATCATCCAGGAGATCTTTCTTGGAAGTTTAAAAATAATTATGACACATAAGTGAATTTGATAGATTAATTCACTAAATTATTTTATTTATCTTGGGTGGTTATTTGAATTCTTTTTTTGCATTCAAAAATATGTAAAAATGTAAAAGGGAGGGGGGGGGGGGGAAACGAAATACCAAACTAAATGAAACAGATTAATTCTAAGAACAAATTTTAACATGAAATACCTGTTTTCAAGTTATCTAAAGTGTAAGTAAATAATTGATTTAACTCAGGATGTTCTTCTGCTTCTTCAGGGAGAATAAAATGCATAAGAGTTGATCTTTTTTAATTTTCATCTTTTTAGAAGAGATGATAAAGAGAAAATAACTCATTCCCCCCCTCACTTATTATTTCCTTTCGATATTAATTTCAATCTAATTATCGATATCTAATAAAGGGTAATAAAAAGAATATAACAAATAATAACACCCAAAGCTAGTTGATATGTCTTAAGAAAGAAATGAAATAATAGGATCTGCAACCAAGTCATTATTTAACAAAAATCCTTTGAAATCTGCACCTTCAAATGCTAAACATACACACTCCCATTCCGTTTTGGTTTAGCCTTTTTCCTCGAATACGAAATACACTACAACGCCATTGCTATCCCATCAAACTGCGAAGTTGAATACATTACTTCTGCCATCTAATGTCCAATAACTGAACATGCAGAATAATATGACCAATCCTTCTGATGGATCTGTTAAGAAAATATCAAGCCATTAGTATGCCTCGCCTATTTAAAAGAAGATCAATTTCTAGTAAATATCTTCTTTTTGTTCTTCACCATCACAATAACTGTAGTTTACATCTCCATCTAATCCTATTTTCTCTCCAAACATGCAGTTTTCTCATTTTCCATCGAACGTTGGTACTCCATCTGATAGAAGAACCAATTAAATAGGAAAATAACAATATTTCTTTTAATCTGCTTAGCATTCTAGATAAAATTCTAGAACCAAACTCAATTGGGACGCTCTTCAGAATAATTCCACAGCGAAATAGCTCACTTCAGTTTAAAAATTTTAGCAACTTTCATAGAAAATGAAACCAGATTTTTATGGAAAAATAATGTCCAATTCAATGATGGAAACCAACAAGATAGAAAAGAGTCAAAATGAAGAAGAAAAGAATTAAGGAAATTAATCAGGATAACAGAGTCATAGCGATGCAGCTGCGAAACGAAACAATTAGTGGCAATAATTATCTTCTTCAAATAATGTCACGACTAATCATTTCTTCAATAATACCAGTGGAAGCAATCAGTTCTTTAATAATACAAATAATAATCATTTTTACAGCACATTCAGTTCAAACATTTCCAACATGAGAAGAGACAGTGAAAACGATTTATTTAGCACAAACAGAAAAGAGCATAGAGCCATAGAGTTACTTCGAACGAAACTCGGGTAGGAAGATTAGCTTTCAGGGATATCTATCCCTAAAAAATCAGATAAAATGCTCACTTGTACTAGCTACTTAACAAGCAAATTAAACCCATTCTATGAGAAAGCAATGAATTTAGTTAGTGATAATGAAAATAAAAAATTCAATTTCAATTTGTCTCCTCCATCTTTTTACCAACCCAATCCAATAAAAAATCGTCCTTTATTGTCAAAGAAATCCTTAACAGATGGGAACGAAGACGGGTATAGTTACAATTATGTTCAACTTAAGTAAGGAGAAACTGTAGAACTTATTGCCAAGCAGAGGGTTACGAATCTCATACATGCAGAAGCACTAGAATTTTTCTACGTTTTTATTAATGTGAAACTTATGCCTACACCTGTGCGCATACACTTTAAGGCACCACTGTCTAAGCTTAAAGTATTCATCTCTAAGTCCTCGTCGTTCCCTTCGAAATTCTCGAATGATGAAACACTTTAAGTTAAAAAATAAACAGGATATTTTATGAAACAAGAAAGAAAAAATTTATTAATTATTTTTTTTGTATTTTGGGATGCTGTGTTTCTCTAGAGCAATGTGATAAAATTTGAGGATGGCAGCAATAGTCGCTTCTAATTCGAGAAGCTCTTTTTTGGAGTTCTTTCTGAAGTAGAACAAGAAATCAGAGTAACTGTGAGATTTGGTTCAGAACTCCCTTAACCAAGTTCAAGTTCACTAAAACCAAATGAACTTCCATTTTCTGATTTGTAAAAAGGTCAAACTAGCAAAAAAGACAAAAAAACTAAAGCCAGACCTGTTGCTACTCCTGTTCTCGCTCAAGATGTCGCTGAGATTAAGGAAAAGCGTCGAAGAAGGATGATGCGATTTCAGAAAGATGGTCAAGAAAAGAATTTCTAACAAGAGAATATCGACTACATATCTAGTTTTAGCCCTGATACGCATAAAACCCAAACCTTAGAGAAAACAGAGCAGTTTAACACAAAGCTCAAGGATGTCTATGAAAAGAAACAGCTTCTCGATGAGCAACACTACTTTAAAAAAGATTATAATCAAAAATACAGATCAATTTAAAAGTAAATCAACTACTTATTAGATCTCACTACTTCTAAAAGGCGTAAAAACACACTCCTGAGCAATAATTGGGCAACTTTGATCCTTTAAGTTCTCACTCTTTAAAAGTTTTGTGAAAAGATTAGAGTAAACAAATAAATACTAGAGAGTTAGTTTTAAATGATGTTTAAAATTATTTTTGTTATTCATATTTTAACCCTAGCAAGAAGTAATCATGCGGCGTAAATTAAGAAGCTAAGACGCTCTCATGAAAGATATTGTAAAGAAATTTCGTTGGGGGATAGATAGGAATCCTTGCTTAGGCGATGTTGAAAGCAGAGTTAGGCTAGAGTGCCGATAAACATTGCTGTTCATGTGCGGGTAAAGTAAGAAAAAAGCTAAGTAAAGGGCTGCGAAAGTAGTCATTGAGATTCTTGAAAATAGAAAGGACACATATTCTTTTAGCAATCATCTGGTCACTTATCTTAAGACAATTAACTTTATTATTGGAAGATGGAGAGATTTCCATATTAAAAAGATAAATTTTCAAAGAATGCTTGGATTTTTATTTGACAAGTATTTCTCAAAAGTTATTGAAACAATCTCGAAAGCATCTGAAGATTCGGATGATTTCTTCTCCTAAATCACTAATGCAAGGAGAATCAATAAACAAAAGACAGAGTAAAAAGGATAAAACACAATAAATTAGTTTTTGAAACACCATTTTATTATGATTTCTTATTCTTTTTGACAAATTTTTGTTTAGATAAACTCGTGAGAAGTTCATCGAGTTATTTTTCAAAAGACGTCGTTCAGAGTTTGCTTAAGATCTTTACAAATATTTCGCACTTTATCACAAAGACAATCAAAAGAAATTGCTGTACATGCAGATGTTCCTCAAAAAAAGACAAGATGAAGAGTTTGGTTTCAAAAAAAACTAATTCGATGAACTCAATGAAGATAAAGAAAAACAAATTGAGTCTATTCTTTTCAGCTAGGTTCTTGATAAGAAAAGAGCTGAATCATTTGCTGCTCCGAGGTTTTTTGTAGTGCCTAGTTATGAAGTGCTGAAACAAGTGATTTATTAAACTTTTGTGGAGATCCATGATTAAGAACTTGTGAAAAAGTTACAGCGTGATAAGGCCATCAAAAATTGGACTGAAGCGAAATTCCTTAAAATGCTGATCTTGAGCAATGAAGTAATCTTTCAAAAGCAATAATAAATTTTTTCATTTTATCTTCAGTATATTGATTATTCTTATAAAATTTACACTTTTGTTTTGCCTTCTTTTCTGCAGGGATTTGGGCAACTTCCAGAGTGATGATGACTTTGGAATTTTACAGGAATTTTCGTTGTACATATTAATTATTCAAATATCAGTAGGTGTGTGTGTATGTGTTGTATTATTAGCATTCATTAAGATGGAGAATTGAAAATGATTTTCAAACATGTTACAAAAATAAAGTCAAATTTATCAAAATTCTGGATTCAATATTTAAGTTGCTTAAATATTCAAGCTATTCGAGAGTAATAAAAAATAACACAATAAAATCAAGATCTAGTTACATAATTAGGGATAAAATATTTTTAGTAGTTTTTATAATTTCTGTGTTCTTTAAGATAATTTGATTAAGAGAATAAGTAAGAAATAGTGTGAAAATTAAACACTCAGTAAGTATTTCATTGTATTGAATATTTTCGCACTCTTTTTCTCATAAAAAATTGTCAAAATGCTTAATTAAATGAAGGATGGATTTAGCTCCAAAACTATAGCAAATTTTTTTTTTAGATATCCACGAGTTTGCGGGAGTTTATTTGAATGTAATTCAGAAAAAAGGAGGGAAAATAAATAAAGAACTTGATTGAAGATGGGTAAGAAGGAAAAGGTGTTCTTCGAAGATGAGGATGATGAAGCTTAAGATAAAGTGAGTGACCAGCAGAAGAACTCCATCAATAATAATCAAGATAACAGAAACGATGAGAGCAACAGTAAATAAGAATCTGAGTAAAATACCACAGAAGCAGGAAATATGA
>Ga0302271_10003123_pt1 | contig 14250 bp, 6 predicted proteins | sample III_Bog_N1_1_FD_198767 | JGI IMG/M metagenome (GOLD analysis project Ga0302271, IMG submission 198767) | Peat permafrost microbial communities from Stordalen Mire near Abisko, Sweden - III_Bog_N1_1 | ecosystem: Environmental > Terrestrial > Soil > Wetlands > Peat | place: Sweden: Abisko... | reverse complement strand
GGGATAATAACTGAGTCGAAGAGAAAATCTCCGTGATTCTGAAAATGATAACTACTAGAAAAGATCATTTTTTCATTCTAAAATTAAATAAATCACCTTATCTGTAAAAATCTTCAATAACTTTTTTTGTTATTAATTTCTGGATCGAGAGCTCAACAAATCTCTCTTACAGCGCAGAGATTATGATAAATAGCTGACTCTTTTGAAGATATTAGCCATTTATTACATAGAAGGATCTTATTGGAAATTAAAGATTTTAGTCTCAAATACTTTTAAAGAATTATCTTTCTCTTTTCTCTATTAAAAAGAACTAAACCATTTATTATCACTTCCTCTGATTCACTGATAGACAAATCATATTTTTTTTGGTGAAAAAAAAGTGATTATCAGCAGTTAAAAATTATCTCCTTGAATTAATTGGCTATGACAAATCAATTTGGAAATGAAGAAATCTTTTTTATTTTATTTCTATACGACTGTCTGATTGAGTGAGCTTTGATAGATTTACAAATCTTTCATTTAGAATTGGTTTTTTCTTCTTCTGAAAACAAAGTGTAAGCAGACATTAAATTTATAAAGCTCCAATATTGAATCATATGACTGTTACTTTGATGCATTTACAAAACAAACACCCTTATGTAAGATTGTAAATTCTTATTTTTAAGCTAAGATTTAGTGAATCCCATTTCATAGGGTAACTATTATTAAATTATCTTTCTCTAGATGAAGGGATTTATGAAATATTTCTTATGAAAAATATTCAACATTACATTGTTATATTTTTAATTTGTTTTCATTCTGCTTCCAACTCAAGCTAACTAACTAGACAAACAATTATTAGAAACGAAATATTTATGAATAAATTTTAACAAAAAATATCAGTTGACACAATAATTCGATAAATAATTACTTTTATGAGAAATACAGCAATTATTAATTGAAAGAGGAATCAGACAAACGATTTATAATTAATATTTGTGTGCCGTTTATTTTAATAGGAACTCAGATGTGCATCTATATTTTTTGAAATCTCTTGGATAATAATAGTTTTTAATTGTTTGTTTAATGGCAGATAGCACAGACCATAAATTATTATTCTTTGGAGTTGATTGATTATTTAAATGTTTGTAGGACTCTTTCTCTTATTTCTTTGTAAATTTCATTTAGAGGCCAGAGTATTATTGTAGGTAAACATAAGATATTCTGGTAATGAGAAAATAATATTGTTTGCTCTTGTTTTAAAATAATAATTATGATTTTATTTTCAAGATCTTTAGATTTGCTGAGTTATCTTGAAAACAAGATTTCTTACAAAGTAATATAAATAAACAATGTTCTTTGGTGGTTCAATTTGTTTCTTTTCTTTAACTGTTTGTTTGCATTTGTAATCATGGTTCAAAACAAAATCTATTTAAGTCAAGAGAGAGAGTTTATTTATTATTGCTGCAGTTAATCTAGCCAAGTAAAATAATTCAACAACAAAATTATGCTCAAAAGTTAAATAAATTTCTAGCTATTGATTTTTTATTTCAAGAATCCTAAGCAATAAATTCATTAATCCCTTTAGCACGAAAATGAAAAAAATAGAACAAAAACACAAGAACAAAAATAGCAAAATGAACATATTCTTTTCTCTGGAATTGATAGTTCTTGCCAAATACTAAGAACTTTTCGGTAGATTCATGAATTCTATTAATTACACCACATCAACCGAATTTAAAAATCAGATAACCGATTTGATTGATCCAGAAGAGGATCACACTCTTCGATTCATAACTTATAAACGATCCAAAATGTCTTCCTAAAAAAACAAACAAAAGCGATAATCAGCGAGTGAGCTCTTTAAATCAAAATAAAGAGAATCCATTTCCAAGATTTTATTCATAATCTATTAAAATGAAGAAGAGAAAGACATCCTAATAATAAGCATGTTTTATTCTATGATAAAAATGAAGATAAAAGGATTGGGTTGTTGTATATTATTTTAAAATTCAACAACTCTAAAAAAAAGAAGAATTCTTCCAATAAATCTAATATTTCTAATCTCATTTGAGCGCATATTTACCAACAATGACATGCCACGTTCCTCCGAATTTCTCATCGAACTGTTCTTTTAGGAAAAGCGCTGCATCTTTGAAATACTTCCAATCTTATTTGAACATCATTTCTAAACAAAAAAGCAGCAGAATGTCTTATTAGAATAAAAAGTTCTAAGAAATAACTATTTGAACAATGCTGGAATGTTAGTATTTGTCGATAATAAAAGTAAAAAGAAGAAGAATAGCAATCTTCTTACTGTATGCATATTCTGCTCTCTCAAACGCGAATTCTTTCATTTCTGTGCTCATATCCGCGAAGGTAACAACAGGCGGTCTAATTTCAACAGAAGTAATGATCACCTATTCCTTATTCATTGAGCTCTTGTTGATTGCATTCTAGAGATAAGACCCTTATGCTTTTGGATCGCTACTTTCAGCCATTTGGAAGATCTGTGATTGATGGTTAAAAATGTTTTTTTTCTAGATAAATTATTGTTTAGATTTTAAAAAAAAGAAACTACTACTCGATATTTTAAGGAATCTTATTTGATTTTTGAGAGATCGGCTGTTTTAATTATTGGAATTAAATCCTCCCTCCAAAAAGAAGATTTTCTTCTTATTTTTTCTTTAATTCAAACATGTAGCAGGAAGCTAAACTACCATTTTTAAATTAAAATAAACGAAATAATCAAGAATATCAACTCCTACAAAAACAAAACCTAAAAACGAATCATTTTCTCTTTCAATTCTTGCCTTGTAAAACCGATAATTGATCTTTATTGTGAGTCTGGAAAGCTAGAAAGTCTTCATAGTATCCCTACAAAAAATAATTAGCTCACTATTTATCAATAAATTAAAAGAAATCTAACCTAGAATGCTTTTCCGGAATCTTATTTAGCTGCTGAAGGAAGTTCAGAGCAAAGAGGTACACTGAAAAACCTCGCTGCGTAGTAAATATCAAGGTATATTTGATCTAATGATAGCCCAAAGCTGAGAGTTAAGAATGGTTTTATTAATAAATTGAATTCTTCCATCCTCTCGAATTTAAGTATTCCTTGCGTAACTTGTTCAGATATCATTGAGGAGTATATTAAACCAAGTGCTTTAGCAATCACTAGATACATAAAGCTTGCCAGGAGTTATCTTTGGTTGTAGCGATAACTTTGGAAGTCTAGGACAGATAAATCGACAAGTTGAGTATATTCTCTGAATAAAAGATAGGAGGATTCTGAAGGCTGCTTGAATTGGATTAGATTCTCAGTCTCTAAAAGCATCGATTCATTCGATTGGCTTGCGAAAATGTCCCACTAACACATGAACCAATTACTCCACATGCTGATTGTGGGTGGGTTTAGTAAGTAATTTAGACTCTGCAAATTGGTAAAAAGAAGAATGAAAAATTTAGAGAGAAAATGATTAATAAATGCTAAATGAACTCTTTTTCTTATTAAATTTACCTCTATGATGGATAGTTCTCTCTCGTTGATCTCCTCTGCAGCATATCCGCTGCTTGTCGAGCATACAAAATCACTAATCCTTGGAGGATAAATTTCCTAGAACAGCATTACAGACAAAAAAGTTAGTATTTTCTATGATAATATGCCGATTTTATCAAACAATCCCTTTTAAAAATTTTTTGTTACTTCTAGCTTCGATGCCATGTATAGTGCTGTAACTCCAATAAGTTAAAATTCTCTCTTTTTGATATGCAACTTCACTGAGAGATATCGATCCACTGTGCTCACTGCAATATGGTAAGTTTCTCTCTTAAGACCGAATTCTTCAGCTACTTCCATCATCCAATCTAATAATATCTGTCTCATGTTGCTGGTGATGTTCGGCTGCTTGGATTTACTCAAATAATCAGCATCAACGAGATAATCAGCTTCTCGAGAAACTAAGTATTCCAGATTTTCACTTCCGAAAATTCGCTACCATCCTTCTTCCTCTTCGATTCTAGCAAACTCAGATAATTCTTTTTCGATTCTTGCTTTTTTCTAAGCTGAAGCACTCAGCGGCACTGCAGGAGTAGTGAAAGAAGCAGTTTCTGGTTCATTTTTGAATTGTTGTGGATTTTGTTTCCTGTTTTTTTAGAAAAAATATTTTCAGAAATTTTTTTATGAAATCAAAAATCTAAAAGAATATTTACATGCTGCTGTATGAGCGCATGTCGTTTTTGTCCTGAGACATCGTTTCAAGGTTAAACCTTCCCATTTTTTGATGGCTTTCATGACAGAATGCATTATCAGGATCAAATCCATTTGAGTAGGAAATAAATGTTGGTAAATCAGCTTCAATCTTTCCCTCTTGCAACTATTCAACAATATCTACTTCTTCACATTCTAAATTACATTAATCAACTTCATGGATATGATCTTTCTCAAGGCGAGCAAGTAGTCCTGCTGTACTCTCAAATTAATGATCGATCAGCTGATTCTCTTCATCGTTAAAAGTCTCCACAATAAAGAAAGGATTAGCTCTAGGCTTAATATGATCACCCCTCAATATTCCTTGACTTTAAATATCTTTTTGACCTTAAGACTCCCCTTATTTCGCTTAAGATGTTAAAGGATCTTATGAATAATTTTGAAATCCTAAATGATCCTACAGCTAATCTTAAGCAACAGGAATACTTTATTTGTTACTTGCATGTTTTATTGGATCTTTCATAGGTAGTTCTTGTGGGCTTTTTTCTCCTAAGATGCCATTTCTTCTTGATCTTTGTTAAGGCATTCGAATCGCACAGAATTCCTCATCTTCTTCTTCAATCCCCTTCAGATCAAAGAAACTTAAATGTTTTTTAGCAGTTATTACAAAATCGCAGTTATTTCTAGCAATGCAGCTATTTTTATCAACATTATTATCCATTTTTTTGCAAGCCTAAGCTGATTCATTAACAGTATCTGTTCTACATACTTTCGGCTGATTTCTTAAATGCATCTTTCCATTCTGAGTTTCCAGACACTGTTTGTATGACAAATCACTAGATTCACTAGCATACTTACATTAGTTGATGATGGAATTTGTTAAGTCAATTTCAGCAATTCCATTTTATTAATTACCCTCAAGAAAAACAGAATGTTTCTAAGAAATCTAATTATTTTTCGATGAAGTCTACCCAGAAACAGGCAAGGCATTTATCTAACTCACTTGTTTCAAGCCGATACGATTATCATTTTGGCTTAGAATTAAGCTAATAGGCTAACGATTGAGTTATGCGACCTCATTATTAGCTGTGAAGTTGGAGGAATAGGATTGAGGTTGATATTGCAGTGTCGAATACTTATTGCTATCCAGAGACTACTTAGAGGAAGCTAATAAATTTAAGTAATTGCTGTTGTTTTGCTGCTCACAAGTAGATCTATTTGAGCTTTCTTAATTGCTAAGTTGATCAGAAGTTCCATGATTCTTCTGGTTACTTCTTGCATCTGCTAGTCCGGAGTGTTTAGCAGATGCATTCTCACTAAATAAGTTATTGTCTTAATCTAAATTTTTCCTAATTGACTCCTCACTCTTCGGATCCTTGCTATTTCTGTTCAACAATTTCGCCTTTTAGGTTTGAAGCTGTTAGGCAAATGTCAAAGTTAAACTTTTCTTTAGAGAACTTTCTTCAGGGATGCTCTTCTTCGATCCTGTTTCCTTCAAGATCTTCTAGCCACTGCTGCTACTACCAATAGTAGAATTATGAATATTAGCACAGTTTGCGTTAGTATTGCTGGAACTGGTGCTGCTGATGGTGGTTTTAATATTCTTGGAGCTACCACTGCCACTGCTGATATTCGCACTTGTATTGTTTGGATTATTGATCGTCTAGCTGCTGTTAAGATTCCGAGTAAGCATATTCGAGCCTACTTGAGATCTTGAGGCAGTATTGCCTATTCCATTCATTAACGCACTCATCTTCAACCAGACTTAGTTGCTTGCACTTCCTGGACTTCTACTCTTGACTCTCATTTGTTCTTAGATTATTTCTCGTTGCGGTTAAATCGAAATATGCTTCTCTCTTGGTATTAGCTGAGAATTCTACGGTGCTTGCTGTAATCCCAATGAAATAGCTTGAATATTAGGAACGGGTGGTTAGTTGGAAGAACTTGCATTGTTTTCTATTTTCCTTGAAGAGGAGGGTAATAGAATATTTGATGTAATACTGTGGGATTTCCTTCTGCGATCGAAGAACAAGGATTTAGGATTGCATTAGCTTAGAGCACCAGTTCGGTCTTGGTCAAGTAAGGTAGTCGAAGCAGGCAGTAGGATTGGTTGGGTTGCTTAGAAATGATCGAGTTGTAAGTTGCTAGAAGAAGTCTAAGGGGCCACTACAATTGAGGAAGATGCTAATGATGAAGGTTGTTTTTATTGATTCAAAGGTAGATTCTGAGGTTGGGTTGATTATTAGACTGAAACGAACAGTGGTTTAGTTTGCTGAAGGGTTTCTGATTGATTTGAAAGCGAAGACTATTGGGGGATATCTTTTGTTTGAGAACGTGTAGTTAGAATAGAAGAAGCTTACAGAGTTGACTGCAATTCTAATGCAGTCTAACTAGTGTGCTAAGATGATGAATTGTTTTTCTTGATCTGCTAGATAGAGATATTACCGAATGAACTTAATTACGAGATTTATTGTTGTTTCTGCTAAGATGCTTGTTGTGATGATTATTGCTATGATGGTTTTATTTTTTATTATTACGATGGCTGCTCCAATAATAAGGGCTGTCCATGGTGTTATTGTTGTTGTTGTTGCTATTATGCCTATTGCTAAGCTTAGATTGAGCAATCCACTCTCAAATGTAGTTACCCCTCGATGGGGATCTTGGATGCTGTAACTTTCTTTGCTTCTAAAACAAACAAAATAAAGTAATCAATCATTAATTCTCAAAAAATAGTCTAAAAACTCCTTGAATTATTCGTTACTTTGCGAGTGATTACTGTCTTGTGAAAAATCACCTGGCTATGAACCGACTCCCAACTATCCTGACGGTCGAGCGAATATTGACAGTTTCTCCTTGTTGATTTGAAATTAATGAGCTGCTAGCGTCTAAAACTATTGTGATGATTGATGTTGATTATGCATTTCTCGAAAGATTTTGTCGTCATTGACAAAATTTTATCCTTTCATCCCTGCATCTAAACCAGTAGTTTTATGATTATTACTACTAGTACTACTCTCAATCCAGCTTGAAGCACTAATTTCATTTTCTTTATTCCCTTATCGACTATTGCTTGTTCGGATTTATGAGAAGTTTTAAGCTTTAGCTACAGTAATGCTTTCTGATTAATGCCGTTAATGTATATTCTTGATTCTTTTGGTACTATTACACTGACTGCTGTCATGATTACTATTATTTTCATCAACTTTAAGAGACATTTTCTTTGATCTGTCTTCTATTCGTTCAATCTTTTTGACTCTGATATGTTATTCTTATTAATTAGTAGAAGCTAAAAGAGACACGACTTATTAGTGCTATCTTTGCCATTAACTCGGCTGAGTTTGAATACTTGAATGCATTATTGGATGCTAAAATTATTAACCCGATGGGATGACTCTCTTCTGAAGCTGTTGGCTTGCTGGCTGGAAGGAATAGGTAGGTTAGAGTTTATGGCTGTTTTATGTAGAAGTTGATGTCCAAAGAGAAGCAATATTTGATTGAGCATGCTATTTAAGATGACTCAGGTTCACTGGTTGCTCCTAAAGTATGTTCGTGATATTAGCAGTGGTTGAGGATTTGTGCTTGGGGTTCGAAAAGCAAGAAGAAACTATTGGTACAGTCGATGCATTCATGTCATTTTGATGCTAAAAAGACAACAAAAATAGTAGTTAAAAATGAATAGAAACAATTCTTGAAATAACTCAAACTAACCTTTGAATCGTCTTAGCATGATGTACGTGACTAGCATAGAAGCATGGGTGCCATGAGTTTCTATGACTCGGTTCCCTTTTCCTTAACAGTATTACTGTGTCCACTTCAAAAAAAAATAAATATTCAAATAAAAAATTCACAAAAATGCCTTCGAATTGTTATTGTCTCCAATTGAAACACACCCTCAAAAAGGTAGAAAGTCAATTATGTTCAATAACCATAACGAATATATTAGGGATAATTACATTTTTCTGTAGGATTCAAACTACTTCATGGAGTTGGAGGTTCAGATGAAACAACAGAAAAATTATGAAGGATCTAATAAACTATAGCCAAAGAATTTGATCCTTTCAATAGACTTAATAATAGTGTTATTTTAAAGCTTTTAACTGTTGAGAGAGATCTTCCAAGTTAACTCTCTGTCTCTATTCTCTCCCACAATGGATATCTTTCTACTTTATAGAAGTCTTTCCCTTGATCAAGAAAAATACTATTCAGTCCTTCTCTCTCTGATTATGAAATAATATCTTTCTCACTAACGATAACACTCCCTTGAATTCAAATTTAATTTAGATTCTTCGTAGAAACACGAGCTAATAGATCTCCCCTACTTATCTAAAAATCAAGAGATAATTCACTTCCATTTTCATTCAGTATTTTCTTTAGATTAGCACATGGTAATACTAATAATAAATTTACAAATGATTTTTCATATCCCTTTGAAAATTGTTATGATCTAAAAATAAAAAAATCAACAACAACAAAAAATACTTTGAATAATTTATTTCTTCTAAAAAGTCTTGAGCCATTGAGATATGAATCCAATTGCTCCGGTTTAATGTTTCTTGATTATTTATTGTTTACTTTTCGAATTTACTTAAGCACAAAAACAAGAAATTCACAAGTAGATTCACTTAGTAATATTTCAATAATTGACTAATGAGAGACATTTATTAAATCCCACAATGATTTTGTTGAAATTATTTAAGAGTGTTTTGTACATATTTTTAATTTATTTAGTTATCTATATTATTTTCATTTATTTCTTTTTAAATCCTTATTATTTTCAAGAAAGTTATTTATTTTGATTATTGCTATTTCGTTACACTCTATGTATGCTAAACTCTAAGCTGAAGCATATTACAAATAATCTATTTCTTGGATATTTTCTTATTTATTGATTAATTTATTAAAAAAATCAGGGAATTATTACAAAAAGTTCAATTCAGAAAAATGAAAGATTAATCTTTTTTCAATCACTTTCATAACTAATTAATAATACTTCTGTCTGTTAAAAAAATGAGTCTTTTGAGGTAGTACAGTTAATCAGGAGTAAGAAAAAGACAGTGGACTAAGGAGTCTTCATTTAATTCAAGTTACTTCTTCTTCTACGGCGATTAAATTATCTTTGTTTTGTTCCAGGGCAGGGGAAAGAGAAGGGATTGTTAAATACATTCAATATTTATTGAGTCATTTACAAATTCTTTGAAGCTAACAATTAAAAATTCCTAATTATTACAACGGATAGATTTTTTCCGATTAGTGTAACAAATATTGTTTTCTTCATTTTTTGAAAAATAAAATTGATTTAGCAGCAAAAAATGTTGAAATTGTTTTTTTTCTTAATTTAAAGTTGCTATTCCCCTAGTTCAAACTTCTTTAAATTAGAAGAGGAAATGAAAATTCAGAGTTTATTGTGTGAGCGAATACAAATCCTATTAATATTTTGTTTTATAGTTGTTAATATTAATAATAATCACTGAATTAGATCCAACTGTTTTCAATATTAATACTCTAATCAGGTGCGGTGATCGTTTAGCCAGGAAATATTTTAGATGAATGATTGTAAGCAAGATGATTGATAGATTCATATTATCTGCGATTCCGAAAGCTCGAATAACATAAATTGGTTCCAAATCAAACAAAACTAAATAATTAGAGACTCAAAAAGGACACATATGAACACCAATTCTGCTTTCGGAGAACAGCACTACTATGGAGAAACAACACGCAACGAAAATTCATTATTCTATTAGCCTCTAGATGCTTCTTTCGTCAAGGTGGGAGATTATATGCTTGGTAAACTACAAATTGAACTTTATTGTTGACAACTCCTCTCAAACATAACAAAACAAATATTGTTATCTTAGGATAAACGATAGGCAAAGGCACTTTTGGAAAGGTTAAGCTTGGCGTCCACTTGCCTACTCAGGAAAAGGTAAGAATAAGACAAACAATCAAGCAGGGAATTAATAAGTTTTAGATCCAAGTTAATACAAGTTATTATGTGATGATGGTACAATGTAAATGGAGATTTCTCTTTTGTATGGACCAATTCTTTTTTAAATCTTTCTCACCTTTAGGATTATCCTTAATTGTTTCATAATGTTACTACTACTAGGTAGCTATAAAAATATTGGAGAAGAGCATGATACTAACAGAGTCCGATGCAAGTTCTATTCGAAGTGAAATCTAAATTCTCTCAACTCTCCGTCATCCAAATATTTCTTAGCTGTTGGAAGTAAATCCATAACCACAAGACATTTTCTTCTGGGAATTAGGAGGGATAGAGAGATACACAAAAATTGATTCTGTTACATGAAAAATACAATTGTTACACTACATTATTTTCTAATAGAATTTACAAATGAATCACCTATTTATGCTTATTTTGTTTCTTCTTTGATATCCTTTAGATTATGGAATCAGACAGCTGTATCTTTCTCATTTTAGAATTCGCACCGAATGGAGAACTATTCCACTATATTGCCTCCAGAGGAAAGTATATAAAATGTTTCTTCTTTTAAACAATACTATTTAGCAATTAATTCTATCCTCTCAAAAAATACACAAAACACTGTGATTTTATCAATATTTTTTCTAATTGACTTGCTTCTTCATACAGACTAAGTGAAAAAGAAGCTTGCATCATATTTGCTCAAGCTCTCAGTGCTTTGGAATACATGTAGACTTTGAATATTTGCCATCGAGATTTAAAACCTGAAAATATGCTCTTCGATGCAAATTATTAACTCAAAATCATTGATTTTGGCTTGGGTAAAATTTCCACGGAAGGCCCAAACTAATAATTGTACACATGTTGTGGTTCCCCTTGCTATGCTTCACCTGAGACACTCTCCTCCTAGCCATATGTTGGGAAATACGTTGATCTCTGGAGTTTAGGTATAATACTCCATGCGATGCTATGCGGGTATCTCCCTTTCGATGACGACAACTCGAATGGGTTATTTGAGAAGATCAAGAAATGTGAGTTTACAATGCCTCCATGTATTTCAAAAGAAGCAGCTGCTGTGATCAGTGGATTGCTGAAGAAAGAACCAACGTAAAGAATTACAATATCGGAGATCAAATAAACGGAGTTTTACAAATTTCATATCACTGGAAAATATGAAAACATTCAAAATTTGGGATTAAATGAAATATAAACAGCAGGAACTATTTTAGATAAAACAGTCATTTAATAGATGACTGCAGCTGGTTATAATACACATCAGCTTGTTCTTGATATTGCCTCTAAGTTTCATAATCAAAATACTGTCACATATTACCTTCTTAAGAACAAATTATCTCAAAATAATTAAATTAAGCTTGAAGATGCTGCTCAAAAAGTTCTTCTTCAACATAACCCAGAAAAATCTACCAAACCAACAATAAAAAAGCAATCCTAATCTTAACCCCCATGCATCTAACCCTAATCTTCAACACCAGTACCCCTCTAAGAGTATCTAACTAACAAACAACCTAAAAATGGATCTACTTCTGTCTCCAAAATCCCTCCTCAATCTCCAATTTCTCCATAGCAACAACTTAAATATCAGTACAATTCTCTGAAGTAAGTACCCACAGCTAACCCTCCCAAACAACTAGTATCCGAGCCTTCTCAAGTTCTTTCTTTCCTTAAAACCCCCTCGGTATCTGTGCAGAATATAAAAACAAAAAAGAAAAACATTTCTGTCATGACATTCAAAGATCTAAATGAACAACATCTTTTCAAGCAAACAACTGCTCCTTCAATCTCTTCTAGAATTCCAAGATCTAATATAAAATAGTCTCCATTTGGTTTCCGTGAAGATCTCTTATGCTTCGTCTCAGAACTCAAATAAAATCCATCTAGGATCCCTCCTTCTCTCGTAGTTTCACCGATGAAAGATACAAATCAGTTAATCTAATCGCCACAATTAAACTTTTTGAAAACTTCTACTCCTGTTTACTCTAGCCATACCCCGGGATAACATCACGATCGATCTAGCAAATCAACCCTGAAAGCTGCTACTCTTTTGTAGTCTCCTCGATTCAAGACTGAAAATTAAAAATACCCAAATAAAGAAGAAACATCCAATTATCAAGCAATCTTCGCTAATTTCTTGAAATCGAGTTATCACGAACTCAAGAAGAAGTCATCAAAGATGTGCTCTTAAACAGTTTCCTCTGTAATTCCAGGCCATCGCTAGACTAAATCATAAACTATATCTGCGTAGATTGAACAGAATAGTCTTTCGAAAGTATGCAATTCTTAAATTATCAAGAGAAAAAATGTAAATTAAAGCTAACATTTTTAATGCAAAATACCCACCACGAAGACTATTACTGAAATGTCTAAGATTCCAAGTATTGCACCTAAACAAAGGCAATCTCAAGTGTTTTGTCATGATGCTTAGAAAAATATCAATAATAATCATCAACACAACAAACATATTGATAATAAAAACAATAGCATTTCTCTGTAAATGCCTTAGTCATTTTCAGATTCTAGCAGTGGTGGCTAAACTACAGCCTCTAACTTAGGTAATAATTCCCAAGAGCCCATTTCACCTAAATCATACCAATGTTCGAATTCTGTTAGCTTTACGAACTTCGAGAGACTTAGCTTACCTTCTCCAGCGGTTAATTTGCCAAATGAAATAAACCCAATTTAAATGTTGAGAAAGCACAAATCAGATTATGCAAATGGAAATCCAACGAAATGTCTTCCTAGTAATAATATTAAGAGTAATCCTAAGAATCTTGAAAGCTAGAAGATGATGGCAGAGGATGATACTTTTCAAACAACTAGAAACAATAGAACAAATCATCAAAATACTGGCGCTATCACTTCAACAAAGACAGAATTTATCCCAGAATAATGTGAAAGCCCAACGAATCTTCAAGATATAAAATCCAAAACAACTCTGACGACTTAATTAACAAAAGAACTTCTTTCGTAATAGAAAGGTAGCTTCTTCAAACCCAAACAGGCTTCTTTCGTCCAAAGCAGCATCCCGGAAGCACACCCATCCTAAAATAACCCTCCTAGTAATATTTCCCAACAAAACCTAAAATAATTCCTGTCAACATAAAAAGATCCTAATAAAAAGGTTTCTTAGAAGATAATCAAGCCTTCTAAGGATCTCTTATTGTTTCTCAAAAAGCTCAAAGATGTTGGTAAATTATCTACGAATACACAAGAGAACCTTAACAGCAGCAAGCAACCACAAATGCAACAATAAGATAGAAAGCAGGAGATCTAAAAATAATCTTTTGAGAGTCACACCATGGAGAACTTACTCTCACCGAGCAAAGGGGTTGCTTCAATCTCGTTGAACATTTCTCCTTAAATGATAGCATTAGTGAATTCCTCTAACTCCGCTAAATAAGCAATAATTGAAAGACCGCGCAGTTAAGAAATGAAAAATAAATAGAATTCCATTAATAATTTGCATCAATCTTAGTAGAATATTCATATGAAACAGGCAATTCTTATTGAATAAAAACTACCAAAATAAAAATATCTCAGCTGCTCCTCAACAGGAAGAACAACAGAAACAACATTACCTAATTATATCTCCAACAGCATTCACACAACAGCTGTTACAACAACTATGACTAATTCTACAATTACTATACCTAATAATCACTATTAATCTAATCAATTTATTTCAGAAAAGGAAAACTTCAATTCGAAGCCTACCTTGAATAATAACTACACCGTTGTAATCAAACCTGAAATAATTCCATAAAAAAATGATATTCATCGAACTAATAAATTTATGAAACAAGAGAAGACACTTATGGCTTTACTCGAGTAGCTCAAAATTACATCGATCAAAAGTACTTAGGCTAGTTAGCGAGACAAAAAGATTGATATTTCTATTGCTGATTGGAGTAAACTCTAGAGAAGATAACAGTATTAATAATCGTGCACTTATTAATCGCCAAAATTGGTAGAAGCAGCATAAAATTGTTTCAAATGACTGAAAGACTTTTTATTATTGATGTATTTTTATCAACAAAAAAAATAATTTTCCCATTTTACAAAAGAACTTATTAAATATTTTCTTTTTTTTTGTTCATATTAA
>Ga0302271_10003122_pt1 | contig 14269 bp, 6 predicted proteins | sample III_Bog_N1_1_FD_198767 | JGI IMG/M metagenome (GOLD analysis project Ga0302271, IMG submission 198767) | Peat permafrost microbial communities from Stordalen Mire near Abisko, Sweden - III_Bog_N1_1 | ecosystem: Environmental > Terrestrial > Soil > Wetlands > Peat | place: Sweden: Abisko... | reverse complement strand
GTAAATTGTGATATTTCCCGAATAGAGTGATACGAGCGCCCAGGGCAGCTCGGGATGTAATTCAATACATTTGACTCGCTCGGAGCGACTTTTCATTTTTTTCTTGATTTCAAACTTGAGTGGCTTGGTTGAAGATTAAATATCAGTAATGGTTTTTCTCAAGCTTCTCAAAAGAATGTGTTTTGTTTACCATTTCGACAGAAAGGTTTGGTTTTGGATTGGTAATTACTTTTTTTTAAGTTGCCTTCTTCTTCTTCACTAATTTAAACTCAAAAAAATATTTTGATGATATTGATCGTATATCTAATCTACCTAACACTTGGAGCCTAGAATTGAAGTACTTCTCTGAAATCTTCTTGATAATTCATTATTCTCAAAGATTTTTTATTTCAGGTGCAATTAACCATAATTAGTATTTAAAATGATAAACATGATTTTTAGGTTTGTAATTAATCATCAATCCTAAACATCTAAACATTAATGTTAATAGATAAAATAAAAACATTTTTGCTGCAATTATTTGATACAAAAAATATTAAGCACTTTTATGATCTCTCCTGAAGAATAAGTGAAAATAACAAATCGAATGAAAGCTTTGAGTTAAGTAGTTTCATTGAGTTTCTTTTTATGAAATGCACAGTTTAACCAATAATTCGAAGAATGAAAGTATTGGAAATACAAACATTTCATATTCTTTATCTTTATATTTTTAGTATTTCAAATTAAAATGAATTAAAAAGGCTCCCTTTAAAGAGAAGAATATGCTGAAAAAGCTAAGAGAAAATCTTGTTAAGTTTATTAAATTATGCCTCCTTCTTAAATAGTAGTTGGATATCGAAAATTAGCATCTTTCATAACTAATCCGCGAAATTTCTAATCTAATATCTCTCTCCCCATCCCCCACTTTCTAACTAATATTTATCTTATTCCAAATAGAAGTTAGCCTGATTATGCTTATTGATTCAAAGATTTACGTAGTTCTATTGATTTTCTGAGCAAAATCAGCAACTTTATACATTGTTGACATTATTTCATGCAATAAAAGCATGTTTTCGTCAATAATCTCTTTAATGTTTAATGTGCATAATATAAAATCTACATAATATTTTTTGTTATTTGTATTGTTGCAGCCGTTGTTGTGTTCTTGTTCATTAGTTTTTTTGGAAACAGAAGCAAAAGAGAGTAAAAGAAAAGGAAAAAAGTTATGAAAAGGACTTCGTTTTCTCTTTAAAATATTTATGATAATAGCTACATGCAAACAAATCTCTTTAGCTTGATGAGACTAATGATGTGGGAGCACGAAATATGTGTCATTAAGGAGTGCATTTATGCTTAGATACAGAGAGGTTGAGAAGGGGCGGAAATCTCGAAATGAAACGAGAAAGCAAATGTCAGGTGGCATGAACGAAATGCTTTCCATACATTAAAAACTATGCCGATTTGAAACTTTAAGAAACGATTTCCTCTCGCATTCTTCCTCTTGAATCCTTCTGCATTGCGATTGTTTGTTTTTTTCTAAATTAATATTTTCCCTAACTGACACTGGTTGGGGATTTCTCGCGAACTGTTATTAACTTTATAAAAATTAACTTTTAATAAGGACTACATCTTTGGGAGTTTGAAATTGATTCATTTTGGCAAGTACAATTTAAGGTTTCTTTTTGGATTCAATCTTCCCCCTCCCCAGTCTTTAATAGTAATTTATTAATAAATTTATTGAAGGATTATTTTGCATTTGGGGAGGAAGGAAGGAAAGGGATCATTAAGAAAAAGCAAGGTGGAGTATGCTTATTGTAAAAAGCAGACTACCTCATTGATTTACGATGAGAATTATTCAACACAAAAAATAGCATAAAAGTTAGATTTTCTTTGTAAAATATTTGCTTAAATTTTTTACAATCTACTTGAAGTTAGTTTATAGAAAATATCTATTGAAATCAGCACGAACTTCTCAACTTATCACAAGAAAATACATTTTTACACTCAGTTTTTGTTTGTTTGATTTTTAAGTGTTTTTAACTGAATGTTTTTAGTATTTAACAATCTAGCTCAACAGAGCATAATATCATTTTTCTTTTATCTATTTCTCTCTTTTATCTTTCTAAATAAAATATAATTGCATTCGCTTTTGCACATGAAGGTAAATATATTTCTGTTCTTAATGAAATTTTGAAGATAATTCTTGCTGAAATAGGAAGACTGATCCTTTTGGTGGAGAGGCAGAATCAGTGGTTTAAAAATTGCTGGTAAACGCCGAGAAGATGAAAAACATTAACATGTAGCTTCCTATTTACAAGAAACTTAGAGATGAAAAGCTACTATGTAGCTATTTGTATTTTTAAAAGCTTTTTCATTTTTTCATAAGCTGTTGTTATTTTTCGTTAATAAAATTTCACTAAATTCAAAAAAAATCTAATTCCTTCTCCTCCCCCCCCCATAAGTCTATCTGCTTTATTTTAAATATCCTCTCAAATCCTTTCTTAGATTTATTGAATTTTTCATAACAAAAAATCAAATTTAGTAATAAGAAAACTATCCCACCTTGATTATGAGTTTCTCAAAACAAAACAAAAAAATTCAAAAATTATTTGAAATCAAAAAGATATTATGAAAAAATACAAAGGAAGAATCAAACCAATTGAAAAAGAAGAGATTGCAATGGAAGAGAACATCCTGAAAGGTTGCTTTTAAAAAAGGATCGAGAAGTTTTTTATTTCCTCTTAAATAGACTCCACATTTGTTTTTCATGAACTAATCTCCTTTCAGAATGTTAAAAAACCCAAATCATTCTCATCTATGTGTTTTTCTCCTAAGCTTTACGCTTACTGCAACCAACTTTTCTGATGCTCAAATAAAAAACTAAGTTTTTTCAGTTTGAATTTTTAAAAACGCCCTGTATCTTGTGATAGAATTCTCGGATATTTGAAACATCAATGAAAAGTTGCAGAAACGATTTAAAGCATTTATGTTTGTTTAAAGAGCAGAAAGGAGCAAATTTGAATTAAGCTCCCTGCAATTCATATATTTAAATTTAAATCAATTAAAAAGAAAAAAAGAATAAAAGAATAAATTAATTAAACATGAACAATAAAAAAAAAATTAAAAATAAATAAAACTAAAAAATGAGATTTAAATCAATTAAAGGGAGGGAAAAAAAGGGGGGATTTAAAAGGATTGGGAGGGAGGGAATTTGAAGGTTTGTTATTTGTGTTGTAGCAAAGATTGACTTTTTATGAATTTGAAATCTTTGAAAAAATGTTTAAAAAAAACTAGAGTAAATTTCATCTTGTGCAAGAATTTTTTTTAACAACAAAATGAAATTTTAAGAGAGAAGTAATTGAATTAATTAATTAAAAAAAAAAATTATTCACTGAAAATTAAATGAAAAAAACCAATTTATTTTCTTAATTTTGCAAAAATAAGAATCCACATTACTATGCTTTCCTTTTTTTGCTGGAATATTACTCCAACCATGATGTCCATAAAATGATCTATCTATTTATCTATCTATCTATAATATGCATTTTATTTTCAAGGATTATTTTTAAAGAATCCCTCTGAATTCCATTTAAAAATGTTGGGAAAAACAATTAAAGGATCTTGAAATAAGGTGGGAAAATAATCTGATTTTGTTTATTAAGAATCCCAGAAGTTAAAGAAAAAAAGAAGATCTTGAAGAACTTCTTAAAAATTAGATTTGATTTCTTTGCTGGGAAATATCCATGATTCTAAGGGGAAATTGAAATTTGAAATCTAAATAAAATCCAAGAGCGCAAAAGAGTATCCAATCAGAACATAGATTAAATGGATATGCTATTAGAATCAAGTGATTAAGTTTTGAAAAAGAGGAGGGAAATCAAATTATGAGGTGCTTCCGCTTCAAGGCAAACTGAAATAATCAAAAACATAAACACTCCAAGCTATCTTCCACAGCAAAGTAAGTGAAAACTACTGTTTTTATTTTTACAACTAAAATAAATCCTCTCATTTTTGTCTAGGAGATTGCTCTTTTTGTTAAAATAATTTTTCATTTTCAGAATAAAATGGTCAAGAAATCACATTCCGCAGTTCATAACGCTAAAAAGTCCAAGGGTAAAGTCCTTACAACAAAAGAGAAAGCAGCTTAGAAATCTTCATCAGCTGCCAATCTCTTGAAAAACAGAAAGCGATCTGTCTCACCTGCTCCTGTTTCATCCAAAAAGGGTAAGGCTAGTCATGCAGTGAAGAAAGCTAAGCATGTTTCTCGTAGTGCTACTCCAGATAGAGTTGAAAAGGGTAAAAAGAGTAAAACTATTGAAAAATCCAAGAATATTAAAAAGGTTGAAAAATCTGAGAAAGGAAAGAGAGGCAGAAAATCTATTCAATCTGAAGTTTCTCAAAAGAAAGGGAAGAACGTGCAAGGAAAGAAACAAGCTGAGAAGGTTCAAGAAAAAGTCAAGGCAGTGAAACCAGTTGCAATCAAGAAGAAGAAAACTGATTCTGAAAAAATTGATTTACCAGCTGATCTTTCTACTGTGGTTACTTAGACTTTCTTGAGCGTCAACCACAGAGTCTCAGCTGATAAGATTGTTGAGCTCATTAAGGAAGACTATAAAAATGTTAGCGATGTCCTTGTTCATTCTGCTATTGGTGATCTCTTCCGTCAAGGCAAGCTTACTGAAGTTAAGTCACTTTTTGCTCTTGATGAAGACGTTCTAGTTCAGTTAAACCCCCCTAAGGCTCCAGAAGTTGTTGTTGCTGAACCTGAACTTGTTGTGGAGGATGCTATTGAAATCGAAGTTGAAGCTCCAGCTACTGCTGTTGCTGAGGAGAAAGTACCTGAAGCTACTGAAACTGAAGTAGCTGCAGTTCAAGTCGAACCAGTTGCATCTGAAACATTATCTTCAGCTAAGAAATCTGCAGCTAAATCTGTTGCTAAGAGTGTTTCTAAGTAATCTGTTGGAAAAGAATCAGTTCCTAAGACTAATCTCTCTCAAGAGGCATAAGAAGAAAATACTGACAAAGTTATTGTTAATTGAGGATCAGAGGGTATTTCAGTGCTGAATGATTACTGAATAAGTTGAAATAATTTCTAGAATCGAGTGTTTTTCGTGTGTGTGTTTGTATTCTTATGAAGAGTTAGTTACAAAAAAGATTTTAACTTTGAGACTAAAGACAAGAAAAAAATTAATTTTAAATAATAATATTTTTTGGCAAGGTACTTGAAAATCATCAAATAGAATAAAGTATTAAGTGGTGTTCTTTTTTGGTGTTGTAGGGAATGAAACTAGGTAGAGTCAGAGTGAGTTTGTAACGAAATTATTTAGTTTTTGTTATTACTGTTTTGTGATTATTTGATTAGCCAATAATTAAAAAATATCTTATTTTTTCAATTGATTGTTGAACAATAAGAGAAACAAGAATTTTCTTAAGATTTAGAGTTTAGGATAAATTGGCTTGATTAAATAAATGGAATCTAACTGATTACTCATTGACATTCGAATGATTGTTGGTTGGAAAAAAATTTTTAGATATTTTTTCATGTATTTGATAATGCGGAAGGCTAAAAAGAAAAGAGAGAAAAATAAAAGAGATTCTTGGATAAAGAAAAGAAGAGGACGAAAGATAATGAATCAAAAAAAAGCAGCTAAGTTAGAAAGTGGGGAGGATATCATAGCTGATTGAATGTGCAAATAAAAAGCAAAAAAATTTATTAAAATACTTGTGAAAATAATAAGATAAAATGGTCGTCAGAACTGGAACATGCTCCTTCTGTGAGTACAAAATCTACCCCGGAAGAGGTTAGAGATACGTTGCTAAGGATGGAAGAGGTTTCTTCTTCCTTACCAAGAAAGCTAAGTCACTCTCCCTTCGTAAGATCAAGGCCCAGAAGATTACCTGGACTATTGCTCGCAGAAGACTATGGAAGAAGACAAAAAGCACTGACATTTCCTAGAAGAAGAAGCGCAGAAACGTTACAGTTGCTAGAGCCATTGTTGGTATCTCTCTTGAAGAAATTCAACGCAAGAAGGCTCAAGATGTCTCCGTTAAGAAAGCTGAAGCAGAAAAGGCCATCAGAGATTTCAAGCAAAAGAAAAATCAAGACATCGAAAAGAAACGTGCTGAGCGTAAAACCCAAACCAAGGACACCAAGTCTACTAAGAAGGCTGAAGCAAAGAAGACCAAAAACCCTGTTGCCGCTTCTAGCAAGAAGAGATAGTGATTATGCGTTTATTCTCGTTCACATTTTTTCATATGTTATATTTTTATTTAAACTAAACAAATGAAAGCACATTTTCTCAATGTCAGATTATCATCTAGAATTAGCTTCTTTTGCCATTTTGGGAAAAGTGATTAGATTTATTCATCAAAAGATTTTAAAATTGAAAAAATCCTCAAAAAATGTGAGTTTTCTTACTAACAAAAAAGAAAGTGCAACATTTAAAGAATAAAATAATATTTTCTTTTCTTTGTAAATGCTAATTGGATTTATGTGTTCTCTTCAATAATGAAAATTTAACACAAAATGGTGAGAATAGCGTTCCTATTTGCAAATGTATGAAAAAGTGATGAATCTTTCACTAAAGGTTATGAAATAAGAACCCTCTCTTTCTCAAACATTTTTCATTATTTTTTGATATTTCTTCAACGATATCGATTCAAAAATATGCAAAGTTTCTACTACTTATATCTTATTTATAATTTTATGTAGATCTGTATCCTCCTTTGGATTTTCGGCAAGTATGATAATGATTCTCTACAAATAGTAACTGTAAAATAAAAGTATTTCGATCTCTTTTTTCCATCATTTTATTGAAATCGATGAAGACGATTCTTATTATTGTAAAATGGGAACAGGGTTGCTGGGAGAGAGAAATATAATTTGGGGTGAAATTGTGCAGGGTAAAAGCAAGGTATTAATCTTGAAGATAAATGCAATTCTGCAGGTTGGATAAAGGCTTGCCTTTGAAAGATATACATTTAGATAAGAGCAAAAATAAAGCAAAAAGAAAGATTAATTAACAAGGAATCCAACAAAGAAAATGGTGAGAAAAGCTGCCCAAGACCCTAAAGACGATACCCTCTAGATGAAGGTTAGTAGTTAAAATAAAACAACTAATTCCTCACATAAAGCTTAGTAGTTAATTATATTTCTTTTCTCTTTAGGTCAGACAATACGTTGTCTCTGCTGCAAGACTTCCAATCTTGGTTGACACTAAGCCTGAAATTCTTCAAATGAGAGTCTTCGCTAGAGATGAAGTCACCGCCAAGACTAAGTTCTGGTAAGCATGATATATCAATTAAGTTATGGGGACAAAATATAGCCAAAAATAGCTTGGAAATAGACATTTTTTGGCATAGATAAGAAAATAATCTGAAAAATTTCTATGATCATATTTTGGAATTCTCAATTTCAAACTGCAGTGGTTTCAACCTTATTGAAAATGGGAACATTTTTAACAAACTATGGGAAAGATTACTCGTTTCATAAGAACAAAAGAAAGGTTCCAATGAAATGTCTGTGAAATTAACTGAAATTTTGGATTTTGATTGTAAAGGTACAACATGAGAAAGTTGAACAAGATCAAGAGATCTCAAGGTCGCATCTTGTCCGTCAACGAAATCTTCGAAAAGAACTTGAACGTTGTCAAGACCTACGGCATTGTCTTGAAATATCAGTCTAGAACTGCCATCCACAACATGTACAAGGAATTCAGAGACACTTCACTCAACGGAGCAGTCTCTCAACTCTGTAATTACTTTACATTATTTTTACTAATTTCTCTTGAAATATCTAATTAAAATTTTTAATTTTTAATTCACAAATCCTTTATAAATCTAAAAATTTCTTTTCATTTTCACAGACTAGGAGATGGCTGGTAACCACAGAGCTCAACCTGATACTGTCTAAATCATCAGAACTGTGACTTTGAACCCAAAGGATGTCAAGAGAACCAAGACTTTATCAATGAGAAGTGCTGGACTTAAGTTCCCTATCATCAAGACTGTCCACAGACACTCCGACAACAAGTTCTCCTCTACCTACAAAGCCACCAGACCCAGCACTTATGTCTGAGAAATAATAATACACATTATTAAGTATTTAGAGAACTTATCCCAATACTCACTGTTTAACTTACAATTACATTCTGTTTATTTTTGTGGAAAACTCTATTTAAACTGCTTCAACAATACTTTCCCTTTTCATATTGATCTGTAATGTTGAAAACATAGATATTTTTTATTCAATATCATAATTTAACATAATGGTATTTTTTAGCTTTCTCAAATCCAAAATAGATTACTGTAATGGGGACAATTTCAACATTTTTTCAAATTATTAGTTGCCTATTTGTCAGATTTTAAAAAATATATCTGACACTTATTGTTAAGCTCCTAAATTCTTATTAAAGGAAAAATGTTGGCTAATGAATTTTCATTTTGTTAATTTTATGACACATTTTAAAAGAGAAAACTGAAATTGAAGAAATATTTCAGATTTAATGGACAGATGAGGTAATAAAACAAAAAAGAAAAATAGAGAGAAATGAGTATTTTCGACTTAACAGATGACAAACTATCCATCAAATAATTCTTTGATCAAATAAGATAATTTGGATATTTGAAAGAAAAGAAGAAGAAATTGTGAACAAATATTAAAGAAAACCGATCTAAATAAATATTTGAGCAAATAATTAGAAGAAATAAGGATAAATAATTATGGGGGTAAATATTAAAAAGTTGGAGAAAATAATAATTAATGAATGCTTTAACTATTTTTTATAAGTTTTACCTAAGTTTATGAGTAGATTAGTTACAAAATAGATCGGGAAATTAGTTAATGTATTGTCCCAGTGAACATTGGAGGTGGAGAATTTCAAACAAACTCCTTTGTTTCTATGGATGATTAGGTAATAGTGTAAATACAAGATAAAAATATGTTTGTATGGTTAGAAGTTCTTGAAAATAATTCTTCTATGTTTGAGTCTTTAGCAGTTGCGATAGAGTTTTAAAAAATAAAATAATACCTCAAACAATCAAGCAATGAAAGATAAATTGGCAAATGAAAGAAAGTACAAAAACAAATTAAAAATATTGAAAAAGTTCTTAATAATACAAGTATTATTTAAATTTCTTTTTGTAGTAACAGAGTGTAATCTTAATAGCTGGAATTGAATGTGCGAATTCAAAAAAAAAAGTTAATTATTGATAAATTAGAATGAACCTCGAAAATATTAGATCAAAATTAAATAGATTGACTATCTGTTCCGAAGATTTTCTAAGGCTGAGACCGAGGCAGAAATAGGGAAGAGCAATAAAAAGTTAATTATCAATAACTAAATTGCAAATAAATTTTTGAATGACAGACAAAACGAAAAGTGAATTATAGATGTTGGCAGAACAGCCACAAAAAGAATAAAAAATGAAAAGAGCTAACTACAGGGTGATAAAGATAATTTAAATTGAAATATCTGTCATTTTCCCTCACAAATTATAAGTTTTTTCACTATTCTGTACAGAAATCAACTCAATACCACAGAATTCTCTATGTAAAGAAACCTCATATCGACATATATCTCAAACCTAACTTATATCATCTCATTTTAACTCACACATCGGGTTTCACAACAAAAGCACGTTGAATCATCCTATCCAACAAAATGCCTAGGATTAGTTACAGTGCAGTAGTAACATCATAAATTCAACCCAGTGTGTATCTAATTAAATCAACTACTGCAATGGTAAAAATGACCCAACCAGCATATTTATCCTTAAAGACTAAAAATACTTAGAAAATCACTTTTTAGAAACTACAAAGCAGGATAGCAAGCAAACTGAAATTCCTTCGAATTCTTTGTTGGCATCTATAAAAAAGGAACTATCCTCGGAAGAAGAGATTGCAATTATTGATAGATATCTTCATATCTAAAAATCAAATGTCATGAAGAATATCTTGAATTCGTTCAAAAAATATGCCCTAAGCAAGGCCCAATAAAGTAAGCAAAACAATGAAGTTGAGTCTAAGAGATAAGATTCTCTAGCAAAAACAATTAAAAGAAGTTTTCAAATCCATAGATCTCGTTGGAATCTAATTGTTAAAAGTCTCCTTGTTAGTAAAGTATTTAGAGGTGAATTTGTAGAGTTTCTCGATAACATAAATGGCATATGGCTTGGTAAAAGTAAGGTACTGAATAAGCAAGAACATATTGATGCAGCAATGTTTCTTCGCTATTCGATAAATCACCCTCTTTTCTTTAAGTACTTAAATTCATATAAAAAGAGATGATTTGCTTCTATCTTATCAAAAAGTGATACTTTTTTTAAATTGCTCTTGTTTATCTTGTAACTTAAAATTTATAAATGTAAGCTGTCTCCCTCTCTCTCTCTCTCCCTCTTGATTTCCATCCAAAATCAAAAATACAAGGTTTTATTTATTCCCTTTTCCTCTTTAAAAAATGTGCTGGAGATATAATAAACCAAAGGGAAACGATTATATTTCAGCTTATTTTATATTCTTTATTAATTTATCTATTCTGAAATTAAGCTTTTTTCTGATAATGGTTTGTAACCCTCGTTCAATTTGAGAAAGAATCCTTTTTATTAGCTATCCAAAATTTTAAATTTTTTGGTAACTACTTTTTTTTAAATAAACAAAACCACCTAAATTTCACGTTTACTCACCTAAAAATTTATTAATTTGTTAAATAAGTCATAAGATAATAATTAGTTAAAGATGAAGATAAATACTTGATGATTTTTTGCCTGATTTCACTGTTTATTAGTTAGAACTGAAATATGGCAAATCATTTTTTTTTTTCTTGGAAGAAAAGCTGATTTGATGAATAAATTATTAGTAGTTGGCCGCCAATAAAAATTAAAAAAAATATCTTATCTTTTCATTAAGATTTTAAGATTGATAGAAAAATATTTGTAAGCTATTAAAAATGACCATCAGCTTGCGAAACTTAATAGTTAATTGATGATATTAAGCTGTTAAATATTAATAAGAACTAATAAAATATCTCAAAAAATAACAATGAGAATCAGTAAAGTATCTTTCTTTATCGTTTCTATGTAATTTTTTAAAAAAAGATATAGAAACAACCACCATATAAAAATTAAAAGAGATATTTAAAAGAAGATATTTAATAAATAAGGTTTGCTTTGCCTTTAAGGAGAGCCAGCCTCATAGACCAGGATTTAAGGCTATTCTGCTAAGAATAAGAACATGTGAGGATTTTCTTTCTTGGATTAATGGTTTATAAGATACCATATTTTAAATGTGATTATAAATTCTTGTTGTTCATTGATTTTGTTCAAGTCACCTTGACAAATTGATAAGAATTGCAAGACAACAAATGCTCTAATATTGACTTTCCTTTGCATTTTGAAAGAAAAAGTTCCACAGTTTCCAAGCATTTTCCCCAAGATAATAATTATTATTAGAGATAAGTGTCTCTTTGATTATGTGAAAATTAACACAATAAACAAAGAAGAAAATTAGAATCAGAAGAAATAGATATTTTTGAACTTTGAAACAAGAAAAAAAAAACAATGGACGCAAGTGAAGATTTCTACATTAGATATTAGTAAGAAAAACAAGCAAAAGAAAAAGGAAACCAATATTTTATAGATATTTTGTTTGATCATAAAAGCGTTGGTCATAAGGGATAGTATGGTCATGAGTTCTTAGAATTCGAGTTCCGAAAAGATGGTCGTCTTCGTTATGCAAACAATTCTAATTACAAGAGTGATAAGCTTATCAGAAAAGAAGGTACTAATAAGCTTTTTTCAAGCCAAATATAATAAAATAAGGGTAAACTAAATGACTAATTCTTTTGTCTGTAAAGTATTTGTCAACGACATCGTGATAGGAGTATTAAAGAAAATCATAGATGATAGCGAAATTCTAAGGTACTTTTTTAAAAATATAATCAAAAGAAGAATATTTTATAATCACATTTTCTTAGTGAGAATGATACAAACTGGCCAAGAGCAGACAAAAATGGAAGATAAGAGCTAGAAATCAAGATGGGAAAGACACATATCAGCTTCTCAGTAACAAAATTACTCAAAATGCATTTTAGGATTGTGTTAATAACTAAGCATATTTGAAACTTTTAGACAAGCAAAATTGGCTCTCTTGCTAATATTAAAGACAGTAAGGACTCAGACGGCCTAGCTATTTTCTTCTATCTTATTCAAGTATTCTTAAAAAAGTTATTGGATTTTAGTATTTTTTGCTAATAATATATTTTTTTATTGTTTTTATAGGATCTCAAGGCGCTTGTATTCTCTCTTATTGGCCTCCATTTCAGAGTAAAATAATCTGATCCAAAATGTTATCTCTATTGGTTTCTTGATAGATAATAGTGCTTTTATTATTTTTCCTTAGATCAAGCCAGTTTGAAGTCAATCATTAGGAATGTCATCATACAAAACTGAGAAATATGATTCGATAGATTATTCAAGATGATCTACCTAATCAGGCAAAACATAACCTATTTCCATTCTAATAGATTTAGATTGTTTTTACACATCTTATATTCCAAAGAAATCATTCTATTATGATTTTTTAACATATTTTTCTTTTTTATTAAAACTTAAAATAAAAATCTATGAAAACCAACTTTATTTAATAAGCGATTATCAAAATTAATAATGAAAAACAATATTCATGTTGTTGTTGGAATTGTTATCAGTATCTTTTGAAATTTTATCTAATAGTTTTCATTACAAATACTAAGTCTTCATTTGTTTCTTTGTTGCACAATAAAAGCATCATTTAGATTCACAAGTGTAGTTGTTAATCTTTTGCTTTTATTTCTCAGAAAAATATTCATAATCCCATCAGCGTTTGTATCTTTCTCAAAATATAATCTCTTCTCAGATAATTATCTTGATTTCCCCTCATTTTTAAATGCCTTTTCTTCGTTATACTATTTTCCCACTTATTTCTACAACTTTTTCCATCATTGATTTTGATTAAAACTAAACAAAGGAAATGAATTTTTTTTCCTTCAGGCTCTCCCAATCATAATACCATTCTAATTAAAAGCAACTATTGAGGTCATCCAAAATGTAAATGCTGCTTTTTTTAAATTAAATTTATGAAACAAGTACACCAAATGAACATTTAATCAACGTAGAAATAAAATACTAATTGGAAATCTGAAATTTCATTAAATTACTTTCATTTTCCAAGAGCAACATCTTCAATCTATTAAAATAGTCTATTTTTTAAAAATTATTCTCTTTGAAAAAGTAATAACATCCCCTTCAAAAAGATTCTTTCCTTAAACTAAAAAATCCAGATTTTTTAAGTTCATCGATGATTTTAAGGAGTAGTTAAAGCCAATAATCTGCATTTACAAAGCAATACATTTCTCCGAAAGATACAGAAACAAAATAGGAGATTAATTATTAAAACTTAAGTGCTTGATTCCTTTTGTTCAGTTAATAATATCTGCCAAATAAGCAAAGACAAACAAATGAAATAAATTGGGGAGAGGGAGGGAGATAAAGAAGCTATTCCCAAAGGGCAGAATAATTTTTATTTGAAGAAACAAAGAAATCATTTAAAGAGCCAATTATTAGGAGAACCTAACAAAATATGGGAAGTTGCTGTTAAAAAGACACCAGACCAGACAAAAAACCTGCCATTAAAGCAGAAGAAGTTGATCTCAAAGTTTATTAGAGTCCTGAAGATATTGAAAAAATTAGAAAAATCTAAGAAACTGTCAGAAGTAAGACATTTATTACTAAATGAGAGCGCAAGTTATGAATTTATTGTTTATTTCAGATAAGGAAGCTAGAAGAGAAGAAATGAAAAAGGAGAAGGAACAACGAGCTATCGAAAGGGAATAGAGAAAACAAGAAAAAGACAAGAAAGGCGGCTCTAAATGAAATAGAGATAAATGAAACTCACCCAGTGGTAGAATCTTACTAACAAACAAAGTTCTTGATTTAACTTCAAGAAAAATAAAATTTTACAATCCCACTTCAGATAATATCAATTTTTCATTTATATTTCCCTTCCAAATGTCTTCGCTGGGTTCACGGCAAGAAGTTAATGTGTATTTTGTTAGATCTTTTCCAAATTGACATTTATTATCTAGATTATTTTGTTTTTTCTCAGCTGCTTGGAAGGAGTGATAATTTTGTTTTGGGTGTCAGTTTTGTTAATTGGGCGCCCCCCCCCCCCCCAAAAAAAAAAAAAAAAAAATAATAAAAAAAAAAAAAAAAAAAAAAAAAAAAAAAAAATATTTTTTTTTTTTTTTTTAATAAA
>Ga0302271_10003121_pt1 | contig 14270 bp, 8 predicted proteins | sample III_Bog_N1_1_FD_198767 | JGI IMG/M metagenome (GOLD analysis project Ga0302271, IMG submission 198767) | Peat permafrost microbial communities from Stordalen Mire near Abisko, Sweden - III_Bog_N1_1 | ecosystem: Environmental > Terrestrial > Soil > Wetlands > Peat | place: Sweden: Abisko... | reverse complement strand
GCCCATAGTGACGGGTCCTACTGTATTTGGTATGTTTATCGCATTACGAAATTATTGATTCCTCTAATTTTTATTTCTTCTCTGAGTCAATATCAAAATAACCTTTGGGAATAAAATAATAAAATAACACAATAACTTTAACAATATGGTTACCATTTCTTCAACCCTTCTTCTCCATGGATCAATAGTCTTGATGATGATATGTGAATGGGCGTCTATCTTGTATGATCTCCCCCTTGTGAACTATGTCTTTAAACCATCAGTAGTCCTAGCGATATGTGTTGCAACTCTTTTCTCATAGAACAATGGAGCCACAGCATTCCATAGATTTATGGTGATTGCATTCTTTTTTTCAATGCTTGGAGATATCTTCTTGATGTTGCCTGATAGTAAAAAGTATTTCCTCTTTGGACTCGTCTCGTTTGCGACATCCCATATTGCATTCATCATTGGATTCTTTGAAAATTCCTCGTTCAATTAGCAGCTTTTCTTGAACTTTTCTCTTCCATTAGGAGTTGTTCTTGCTGCGTTTGACACGTTTATCTACAATTATCTTGTATCTTAGCCCGAATTTCCATCAGATCTTCGAATTCCTGTTCTTGTCTACGTCATACTTATATCAATTATGGCATTAGCTGCATCTATGAGAGATAAAACATCCAAGAAAAGCTACATTCTTGCTATTGCTGGTGCATTCTTTTTCATATGCTCCGACAGTTTGCTTTCTCAAGGTATGTTCGTTCCACGGTTTAACTCCAAGACAGTCCGTCTATTGATTATGATCACATATTATGTTGCAGAAGAATTGATTTTCATAGCAACTCTGGATCATTTCGAATATTCCAAGACAACTGGAAAGGCTAATAATAATACTAAACCTAAAAACGTAAAGCAAGAATGAGAAGAAATAGGGGGAACTGAAAACATAGTAGTTCAACAGCATGATAAGATTAGATCTTTCGCATCAATGTAACTCAGATAAAATAAATAAAAAATAACAAATATGTGTGGCTACATGTCTAATTTGCTTAAAACTACATTGAAAAATGCTTTCAATTTCATTTAATCTAATGCAAGACATATTTCTTAATATTTAACTAAATTCATGTGGGGAGATTAAATGCTAATTAAATGCCATTCAGCTTAGAAGATTATTATCTTCAAATTTTCTTGAATAGATCAATTAAATTAATTCTGGTAATTGGTTTAGCTAAGAGTCGATTAAGACAGCGAATTAATTATTTCCAAGCCAAAAAGAATCGTTAAACGAGAGAAAAAACATTTTTTGCGCTAAGCATCTCGTTTTGGTGCATTTGCAATGTGGGATTAAGAAGCATCCAATAATGGAAAGGCTTTCATTTTAGAATAACAGGAGGTTCATTCTGCCACTACCGAAACAGTTTTTTTAGACATCGAATTTGGGCATGTAATCATGAAATCCATGCGCATTTAGTTTTTAAAGACACAATGGCTAGTGGGAGAGAAATAAGATAATCCTTGGGAAGAAAAAAAATGAACTAAGTTTCATCAATGTTGTCAAGAAAACAAATATCCACAAACAATTGAGGATAAGAATGAGAGAGAGAGAGATTGAGAGAGATATGAGAGATAATGAGAGAGAGAGAGATATTAATACCAAATATGGTAAATACAAAACTGGAAGCTAAATATAAAGCTGAAGTTTATTGAATTTGAAAGAAACAGAAAAATATCAAACTGAAAAAAATTTAAATTTAAATCTGTTAGAAATATGCACAAAGTAGTTAGCTTTGGAATTAACGATTGTTCTGTAATTAGCATGATAAATCAAAGGGTGGGGAGGGGATAATATTAGATTTATCAGTTAATTAAAAAGCAACAGATTAATCATCTTAACTGAAAGAAATTTTCCACAATATCCACAAGCAGTTTATGAAATATTAATTAAGACCACTTGCCTGTGGGAGGGGCATTAAGATTCTAAAAATCAAAGGGGAAATAAAGGGAAACTAATCCTCCTTACAATAATTTTTGTTTCCTCCTCATAATATGTAGTTCATGAGGGCAAACATTGTAAGTTCCAAGGGGGTATTTCTCATAAATATCGAAATATTGCTTATTGGAGGTATTCTTGAATGTGAAGTTAGCTGATACCAGACTAAACAGCTAGAGAGTCACATCCACACATAATTACCTGTATTTACATATAAAATATGGTAGTTTGTGTCACTATCCATTTTCCCTGTAAAGTTAATTTTTAAAATCTCCATTCATAATAATATTTTTATTGCATTTTTTTCCTCTCCGTTGAATTTTTCAAAAGCTGATTAATTGTACAAATAAATTCACAATTAATAAAGAAAAAAACTATTAAATTGACAGAAATAAAAATAGAATCAATCACCACATGAGACAATCCTTCATACTTCTCTTAGTCCTTGCTCTTCTCGCGAAAGACATTGCAGCAGCAGACAATACAATTCCAACTAACGAAAAGTTTCACACTTGTAAAGTTAGAGAATGTGCTGGGTCCTCAACTTGTGTTAGCGATCTCGAAACTTAGCTTACTGCGCTTTTTAGCACATGTGGATAAATGAGTGATATCGCACTACTCACACCCTGCCTTCGAACAAAATTGAAATCAATTCAAGGATCAGCAACAAACCCAACAGAATTCTTTAAATGCCTTAAGGAGAACTCAATGCTTAATCTTGTCCCTATTGCATTGTCTGCCATATTGTTTTTGTTTTCTATGTTGTGAAGATGCTTGCATTAACCTGCTCGAATAATAATAAAATTAGGTATTTATTTTCTTATTTTTTCTTGAATTTATTCTTCTGCAAGAAAGAAAGGGGAGAAGAAAAATCAAAGTAACCAATCAAAATGAAGGAATATCTAACTTTTATTAACAAAACCAGCAACCCAGATATTTGTTTTTCACTTCAATTACTGTTCACTCATTTAATCCTATGTTCGAAATGGAAAAACTAACACACAACTCTATAATATTTCCTTTTTAGATTTCGTTAGTTTTAACCTAAGATTTATACAAAAAGGGTGCTTTTGCTTAGGAATACACTTTATTTAATACCACTCAGTCAAATTGATCGTTTTTTTATCATTTCTATTTATTTGTTTCAATCAAAAGGGAGGGGATTATTCAAAATAAAAGCACATTTTACTTCATTTTTTTCCGGCAGCATAAAAAATAGATTTTACTCTTTCCCTAAAGCTTAACCAACAGTAATCCTTATTGACTATTGACATAAAAAAAATTTAAAAGCTCAATAGGACATATTCCAAACAAAGAGGGAGAGAATAGGATTAAAAATCCTTTGAAGAATTAAAAATTTCAGCAGAGAAGAATAAAAGAACTGAAAAGAATCTAAAAGAAGGTTGAAGAAATAAATAAATTATTTAACCCTAGCAGTATCTCTCCTAAGAACTACGCACTAAAAACAATCCAGAATGTTGAAGATTCCCAAACATCAAACAGGTTTCATAACCAAGTATGATTTTTAAAAGAGTTTAATATTCCTTAGAGTGAGCTTAACTAAGCTCTAAGAATGTCTTAGAATCAACATAAGGAGGGAGATATGTTCGATAATCATTGATTTCTTTTTGTTTTAATGAAGGACGGGTTGTCTTCAGTGGAAACTGACTTAAAGTGTCTCAAACAAATCAGTCGTTAATAACTACGATAGCAAAAGTTTCAACACCAAGAAGAATTTGGTAACAAAAAGAAAGAATAGCTTTAAACTACTCTTGCTAATATTTATTGCTTTCTTTCAGTACAATGTGATTGCTCGTCGATCAGGAGATGTAATTATGGCTCAACTGAATGGAGATTATAAGCATAATGTAACAATAACATAATAATAATCGCTTTGAAGAGTCTATTTCTACAACTTCATTTTAATTTGTTTTCTAGACACTTGATAGAGGCATGCTAAAAGAATTGACTCGCTTCCTTGAGGTATGCATTCTGCTAAAATAGATTAAATTGCTGAAATATATTTTTATCAATCCTAACTATATTTGACAGTCCTATGATATTGACTCCTCTGTCAGAGCAGTGTTCCTTGAGAATGCAAAGGAAGGTGCAGTATTTTCAAAAGGCACAGACTTCAAGTGTAAAAAGATTAGATTTATTATTCATAACATATGATCAACATGTATGAATATAATTGTTTCTTTGATTTTACAATCAGATCTTATGAAAAGCATCGCTGAGAAATAGCCTCACAAGGCATTTGATTACTTAAGAGAAGTCTATGACTTTGCTATCTTCATGAGCAAGTACAACAAGGTATAATTGTTAATATAAATATTAAAATAGCTTCAATTCTAACAATATTATGACTTTCGTTCACAGCCTCTGCTGATTAACATCAATGGAGCAGTCAGTGGATCAGCTGCAGGTATTTTCACTAGAGCACCCTTCGCTATGGGAAGCAAAAATACTAGCTGGAGATTAAATGAGACATCTTTAGGATACATCCCTGATGCAGGTGCAAGTTATTATTTGAGCAGACTCAGCAATGAATTAGGTACTTTCTTGGCATTGACTGGCTGGAAAATCGATGGATATGACATGAGCAGATCTGGTATTGCTTTCGAGAGGATGTTTATTACTCACGAAGAAATTGAGAAGAATTGGAAACTCTGCCATAAGAAGCACGATTAAGCGTTATGCTCCAAAGATCTTTATGGATCTTAGAAGTACATCGATCAGGCTGTCAACGAGATCCACAGAGAATAATATTCTGCTTACCTCAATGAAGAATTGTTCCATAGAATTGTAAGATATCGAAAATAAATTTATTATGGTACTTAATGTATTGATTTCAAATTGTAAATTATCCAGCACAAGAAGGACTCAGTATAGTTCAGAAAAGAGAACAAAAGATTGGCATTAGCAGAAATCTTATACAGACATTAGTTATAAGATAGAGCGAATATTGGCTACAAAATTGGAGATCAATTCTACTAAAATCACAATGTCCTTAATTACCTTGAACATTACGAATAAGATGTGCTCTTCGATCTTGGTCTTTCTAACATTGAGATGAATACAAGTGGCAGTGTTACCAGCCTCCCTCTATTCACAATCGGACGTTGTTTCAGTGCAAACTCTGTTGAAGAGATTATGGAGAGACTCAAATAAGAAGATACTCATTTCTCAAGAGCAACTCTCAAGTCCTTAGAAGCTAAGTCACCGATTGCTTTGAAACTAACCTTATAGCTGATAAGAGAAGGATTAGATTCGTCATGGAAAGAGTGCTTTGAAAGAGAGTTTAGAGTCGCATGCAGGAGATTAATTGATCCAGTAAGCATAAAATAATTTATTAATGAGTGTAATTAACGAATTTAAAATAGGAAGTGATGAGAAGCATTTCAGCCTAGGTAGTTGGCGATGAAAAGAATTTCAATGACTGGGACTTCAAAACCCTTCAAAGTATCAGTAAAGACCACATTGCAAGCTACTTCCGTCCATTTGAGGAAGAAAAGAGAGTTGCCGATGTTTCTGAGTTCTAAGGGAATCTCAAAGATAATTGCTTTTATCCTGTTAAAGACTACTATAGAAGCTATTCAGACACTGTTAGATTCTATTTAAATCAAGATAATCTCAGAAACTCATAACTTAGAGAGGCTCAAGAATATGATGTGCATGAATTCCTTCTCGGTAATAACATCAACAGCAAGAATCCTGCAATCGATGTTGCAGATTTAAGAGAGAAATTCTACTTGAAAGAGAAATTACAACGAAAGAAAGAGGAACAACTTAATCGTCTTGGATAGATCTCTGGAAGTGAGTTCGCATTCAAGACCTTCTATGATTCTAGAAAAGCTGCTATTGAAGAATTATTTGCTGATAACTCCAAGGCTGAGGAGAAAGTTGAGTCGATTACTGATAAAATCTTCTAAGATTTCAGAAATGAGAGATTAGAGGCTATTAAGAAGATTTCAAAGGTTGCAGCTGTGGAAAAGAAATAAGATTTCTTCATGAAGTTGAGATAGAAGATTATTGATGAACGTCTTATTGTGAATGAATAAGAAACTGAGGTCAAAGTGGAAGATTATCCTGGTTTGTAGTATCCTCTTTTCTTCCCTAATGATAATAAGGAGAATCTTGTTGAAGCACACAACCCTTACGTGAAGAATCTCTTCAAGGATCTTCTTGGAAAGATTGATATTCAAGCAAAAGTATCAATATGTTAACAATTACATTTGACAAACTAATTTCTAATTCCTTGTTGTGTTTTGATACAGGGCCATTTGGTGAAGCAATTCAAATACAGCGAGAAAGAAATTGAAGCGATTATGGAAGAAAAAGAGTTTGGAAAGAAGTTAATTGACAGATTAAACTTTTAATACAACGAACCTGTTTGGTGGGAAACCGAAGTCAGAAAAATCTATGAACTTAGATTCGGAGATAGTCGTGGACCTCTTGTTGATAAGTGGTATGATTCGCTTATCGAGTCAGGATATAAGGTACATTTTTCAGATATTTCATAATTGGGATTTTTCTAATTTGCTTCCTGTTCTATTATGCAAAGGTCGATGGAATCAGAGAATTTTTAACCAGCACGACTAACGAGGAAGTTAAAGAAATTCTTAAAAACAACTAGACAGACAATTTGAAGGATTATGTCTATGAATTCCTCAGCGAACTCGAATCCAAGAAAACTGTGTTTGATGACACCGAATCATTGGAATCAGAGAAACTAAGACTTGAATAGACTCTCAGTGCTGTTAAATAAGGCATTAAGGAATACTAGAATCTAGTGACACTCAATAATAATGAAAAACAAACTGTTAGCAATAATCTTCAGGGAAAGCCACATGAATACTCTCTTGATCTCTTCAAGAGATATATTGCTCACGATGATGAGCTTAAGGAGGCTCTTTCACTTCTGCTTGAACCTGCTTCAAAGAATAAAAATTCAGTAATTAACATAAAAGAAAATGGAAAGATAAGCTTTATTCAAAATAATATTTATTTATTGTGTATTTTGATTAGGTTATTGAGAGAACACGTTAGGAAATGTAAAAACTGCTTACACAGATTATCCAAGGAAAACTTGAATAAATATATGGGAAGAACAACGTAAAGAGCTGTTTGGTTACAGAGAATGGTGAGAAGTTCTATTAGTTTGATCATGCATTCATGACCCGTTTTGACAATTACATTGTTGAGAATCTCGAATTCGACATCTAATAATACCTCTCAACACACACTCTGTTTATGCTAGGTGCTCTTGGTCTTTAGCGCTTAGAGGGGCTGTTCAGGAGAATCTACAATGCCACTAGAAAACTCTCTAAATCTCCTCAAGAAATCTCTGAAAAATAACAAAATGAAGAAACAGCTAATCTCATTGCAACCTTCAAGGACTATGGGCTTGAGGTATCTTCACCTGAGGAACTCAGAGAACTCACTGACTATTTAAACAAACTCACATCTATGTTTGCAAGCTTGTACTCTGGTTACAAAAATCAACTTATTTTCTCTGAAGACAAAGCACTTGAATTGTAAAATAGAGCTAAGTTCATTAAAGAGCGTGAATATGATGAGCTCAGTTTCACAAATTATGCAGTGATGGCTTATGAGCAAAAACAAAAATTCATCGAAGGACTCAGCAACTTAGCAGAAACTTCTGATATTGATGTTACCTCCAAAGAGAAAATCGATCATCACATAAAAGCACTCACAACATTACTCGACAAACCGCTTAAGCAAAACGAGACTAAGACAGAGAGAGTACAAACAATTCAATATGAATTGGCGAAATTAGATACTTACAAAGAATCTAAGGAACTCATCACAGGATTTGTTATTTATGCTGAAAAATTAGATAGACTCACACAAAGTTCGATTCACGGAAAAGCACATGTAAGAATGAGATTAACTAGTTAGATTAATAACTTAATTTACCTTTTAATAATACAGTATGTACCTGAAGAATTGCAGATTGAACCAGAAGAAGCCAAAATCCCACTTGTCTTTGATAATCTTGATTCAAGAATGACCCCACAGACTTGGTTGGATGCTAAGGTAAAAAAGATCTTTGGCCTTTCTCAAATCTAATATTTTTGACAAAATACAGCTGAAGATTTTCTTAAGAAAGATATTTGACCAGCGATATCAACAAGAAAAAACCCTCAACCATCATGATTTACTCATGCTTGATTATGAAATCAGTAAGCTGCTCTCACCTGAATCCATCAAGCAGTCTGTAAGAGATAATATCAATCCCTTGAAATCGTCCTAAAACTGATTATTTTGTTTATGATCCCAAGATTTATGAAGAACTTGAGAGAGATGTCTAAACTTTACGTCTCTGCAGAGAATTCGATGCCAACAAAACCCACGGAGTAGGCTCCAAAGAACAAGAGCTCTTCCACGAAGCTCAAGCAGACTTTGGAAAGATCAGAAACCCAAAAGCACTTGAAAAACTGCATGCTTTTCGAATCTGGAGAGAAAACAAATACGCCAAACGCGATCCTGATGCTGGCGAATTCGAAAGAATCATCAAGATCGAAGGTGAATTAGAAATGGAAGCACGCTTAGCGCCCACAGGATAGATAGAAAGTGACAAAGAAATCGAGAAAGCATACTTGCACTTGCTAGATATCCCTGATCTCTCTGAAATCGACACGACTAGAATCACCAAAGAGAAAACTCTCATTGAGGAATATCGTCTTTCCATCGAACACATGCAAAACTCAACGTATCTCGCCCCAGGAGATAAACTATTAGAAGATATTAATCTCTTTATTAAACAAATATCAACTTGATTTGGCGAGGGGAGCAATTGAATAATATTTTCGTAGTCTTTTCATATGTTTATCATACCTCCCTACCTACATATTTGTCTAAATATCTTCTTCCCTCTCAAATTCACAAATATTCTTCGCAGTCAGTCCTTGAAGAACATTTTCACAATTTGAAATTAATTACAGACACAAACTTAACAATTTAATACATTTAAAGTATCATTTGAAATTGGGTCTATTCGAAATATTGTATTGGTTATTATTTTAAAGTTGCTCGAATTTACTCTCCATAGCACTCAATGTCTTAAGTCTATTTGCTTTGTCACCTTGCTGTTCTGCTTGTTTAATCCTAACACTTAATTCTTCCCTTTCTTTTTCAGACAGAACATACGAAATCGCTTTAGGTGATGATGATTATTATTGTTTATGACTGGTATTTAGCAATAACCCCGTTTATTGTGTATTGATTTCATGATTTTTTATGATATTCTTTGTTGAAAGAGGTGATGATTAATTATTAATATTCTTGTGATCTATATTTATAAGATTAAAATAATCATTTGGTTTGGTTTTCTCTGCTTATGAATTGCTAGTTGGCTAGTTTAAGAAGAAATTAGTTTATGTTTATGCCTTCGCTCTTTATAGTTATTTCAAATTTGTATTTTCAATTCCAGTTTTCGCAGAACAATACGATTCTTAAGTAAACTAGTATATTTCACTTGTTGTTAAATCCTTGCTGGAAACATTGTTGACTAATGAATCTTATTTCTTCAATTTATTCTTCCTATTTAAACAAAAAGAATACATTTTTACATTTTCTAAAGTAATTTTTGTTCTAAATATTTTCTTACTTATCTTATGTGGAAGGCTCGATTAGGATACTTTCAGCAGTCTTATTGATAAGACTTAATAATTACTTTTATTTCCCTTATTTTGATTCATTTATACTTTTATAAGACACTTCTCCTTTATCTTCTGAGATGTTCTTCGGTGATTTAAGAATATTTTGTGAAGATAATTTATCTTTTTTAGAATTATCTGATTATGAAATATCCTAAGATTGACAATAAACTAACGAATCAGATATAAATGATCCTTTACTGTTGTGCTAATCTTTCTTATTATTATCACTAATCTTGCTGATTGAACTTGATTATGTTAATGAATTTCTAGATTTCTTAGGAGAATTAGAATATCTTGAATAATTCTCAGTTTATTTCCTATCTGGGCTACCTCCTCTATCGGTATTATAATTTTATTTCGAAAATGAAACAGTTTATTATTTCTCTAATCTGATTGGTGATGCTAGGGTTGTCGCTGTGGTGATTTGTAGTGGAGAATTAGTTGAATCTTCTGTGTTCTTAAATGAACTTGATAACATATGGGAATGATCTGTTTTATTGTTTCTTTTATTGTTTTTGTTGTTATCTTATCCAGTAGTGCTCTGCTGCTTGTTATTATTTGCTTTCATGTCTAGATTTGTTAGGGATATTATTTTAGATAGAGTGTTCTTATGTTCTTGTCGTTAAATCGTCCCTTCAAATGGATATCTAATAACATGCTTGCTGTAAGCTAAATCGATGATATCTTGTTCCTAAAAATAATTTAAAATATAACAAAAATGAACAAATTGTTAGTCAAAGTCTTTATTCTACCTGCGATATGGTTAGTTAATGTGATTTTGAAGTGTTTTTAGTTGTTTAAGATCCTTTTAGCATGAGATCTTTTCCTGATTTTTTGTTAAGAAATTATTATGAATAATGCGAGGAAGCAGATGGAGTCACGCATAAATATTGTTTTTAATGCGGTGATGAAGGTGAATCTTATGGCAGATTTGGAAAGGATTTTAAGGATTACTATTATTATGATTGCGGAGCTGTTGTATCAGCCAAAGAGATAATTTAAACAGATTGCTAATATGCCCGTTTAGTTTTTTATTTTTAAATTAAATCAAGGTAATCTTCTTTTGACTAAAGATTGTTAGAATTCAATTAATCTCCTTTTTGTTTTTGCGCTAAAGGTTGTGCTGAAACTGATTAGATTTCTTAAGTAGGTCGCAGAGGAGATACTTCTTCTCGAGGAATTACAAGATTCACTTTTTTCGATATTTATGAAACTTCCTTCTCAGTTTTAGATGGCTAAGCAAGTTGCTTGATGCTGGCAGCAGTATGGTTAGTATTTCTATCTTTACCTTAGATACTATAAAGACATATCATATTGGTGTGACCAGGTTTATCTAATGTCACGGTGGGTTCATTTTTTTAATGTATCTTATCAACAGCCTAAAGATTTGGTTTGGAATGCTATTCTTATCCTTTATTGATAACAACAACCATTTCCTCTTTTGATTTAGCCTTAATAGAGTTTGATCGGTTACTCTTCGTTGGGACAGCCACTGAAGCTATTAAAGATTTCTTTTGATTCTACTTATCTAATTGAGATTCTGAAAAATCATCTTCATTCAGATTAATATTCTTGGAACTAAACGCAGCTGAGGAATACTATTACGTATGACAGCTTGAATCACCTTGAGAAGATTACTGATCAAATGCTTAGATTTTGTTAATCTTTTCCTCTCCGGCATATTTGATGTTTTCAGTATTTCTTCTTAAATTCTTATCCTCCTATGAATTTTGACTGTCTTATGACACAGAACATTTAGAAATATGAACTGTGTCTTCATTAACCTATCCATTTTGATCTTCTGTTCCATCGTTTTATTTACTATTACCCTTATGATTGATACTGTTATCTAAACTATTTTAGCTATTTCTATTCGATCTTATTATTAAATCATTTACTTTCTTACTTTCTTCTGCTTATTTATCTAATTAACTTTCCACTGCTAATCTATTCCTTTGCCTGTTCTTATAAAGATTAATCTCAACTCTATCTTCATCTTATTCACCTTTGTTTAATTATCCTAACTCAAGTTATTATAATTCCTTTTCAGTTGAAATCTAACTTGATTCACTTCTATCTGTTTGTGAACATTATTTATCTTTAGAATTACTTCTATTATTCCTTGCATGTTTCACTGTGTTTGGAGATGATTTGTAGTATTATTACTATTATCTTGAAGGATAAGTTGAATCACTATGTTAAAAAGATTATTATCTTTTAGCTGTTTGAACATTCTTCATTTCAGATTCTTCCATATTCATTTCTCCCTTGACGTTGTTTCTTACCAAATCATGATTTTGTTCTTATTAAAATTATGATTTTTATAATCTCTTTGCTTCTTCTTCATGCAGCAACGCTTTAGTACTTAAAAACCCATGAACTAAGTTATTTGAATACGTTGAAGGCGATGAACTGTTTGATTTATGCACATTACTTTATTACTAAGGAGTCTGCTGTTAACTTGGTGTCCTCTAAGGAGAATCAAATAAATATTTGTTTAATTATGCTATCTGAGGATGGTGCTTAGTTTTAACTGACTAATCATTGGAAATTTAACTTTTCACTTCATTCTACACCACTTTAGATTTATTTCGATTTACAGGGACCTTTTGTTGAGCTTATTTTTATTTTTCTTCTTTGACTGCTTCAGTTTTTCGTTGCCAACTTTCTGTTAGTTTCGAATATATCGATACTGATGACGATTGCTACTATTGCTGCTTCTTTTACTATTCGGTTTATTATTACTATTCCTTCAAACTATTTCGTTTATTTCCCTTGTTTTCTTCATCGTGCATTGCATTTTATGAAGCAGAATGGTTAGCTCTACTGAGAAACTTCTACTCTTGAATCGTATTAGCTTCATCTTTGGAGAGCTAACCTGAACCTCGAGGGACTTATTGCTTTGTTTATTTCCCTTGCTTTTGCTCAGTTGTGGTTTCTTATTTTGAGTTTTTTAAATTCCCAATGTTGCTCAACATTTATGTGCTAAATTTCTCAAATCTCTCTTTTAGCTTTTAGTTTTTAGGATCAGATATCGATGATTGCTATCCTGGTTAAGTAGATATCGCCTTTGAAGGCTACTACTGTTGCTACTATTACAACTACTCATTATTAGTGTTTTTTTCAGGTAATATTTATTATCGTTTTCCATCTTACTAAGCTATATCAACTTTACTATTCAAGCTACTTTAATGAAATAGTAGCTGACTGCTTTAGATTATGCTAAAATCGAATATTTATGATGTCACATCTGCTCTGGAATCTTCCATTCTTGAAATCGGTGAAAAATCTTAAAGATTGTTTAATAATTCTTTATGTTAAGAGTCTTCCGCTGCTAAATCTGGTCTAGAAAAAACACAATCAAACAAATGTAAATTTCCTGAGTAGATTTTTATTTACGCATACAAACATAATATTTTTGTTTATCTAAGCAGTGTAAATTAGTCTAGATATCAAAAAAATATGAAGAGTACTTTTATTTAACACTACAAAATATTCATTCTTTACGGCATAATTGAAAGCTTTGTCTCAACTTATGCAATGGGTGTAGTCTCTAAAAAGCAAAAATGAATATCGTTAAGAAGGTTGTGTAAATCGAGTTAGTTTTAGAAGTTCATTTGAGTTAAATGTTTGCTTGATCTGGAAGACAGATGATTTCTTCAAAAACACGCAAATTTCCATAATATTACATTACCTCCGTTTTAACCCATTCCACCGAGTAGCTATTAGTCGCTATTAAGTTGTTTCTTCGTTGTACGTTTTTGCAAGTCAGTTTATGTATCTCCTTGATCAGAAACACCAAGTTGTTACTTCTGCTCACATTATCTCTTATCTTCATCTATGATCTTATTTTTGTCTGAAACTGTATTTTCTTAATCTCCTAAACCTATCTAATGTCTCTCAAATTATTATTTCTTTTCTGAATCTCCAAACTCAGATTCCTATTGATTCACCATAATCTCTTCATTGTCACTCTCAAGCTGTTTTTCACAGCTGGTTCTTAAATCACTCATACACAAACTCTTTATTAATATAATCCTACGACTTCAGATTAATATTTTTATGTTTCTAATCTCCAGAGAGTGTTTTCTGCAAACAAATTTAATCAAAAAAAAAATAAAGCTGTATTTTTCAAAAAATATCCAGCACAATTTCATCAATCTTCTTCTTCTTTTTTCCTCTTCAATCATTCATCCTACAGCAAGCTTGAATTTCAAGCATAAGTTTCAATATTTTTTTTCATATGTTTGCAAATATAAAAATACTATTTTTCATAAAAGTCAAGTGTTTCATGTTAGAAACTGTTTTAGAACAAAAAAACCTCTGTTTTCTTTCTTATTTCTTTTTCTATTCTATTTTCTGTAATATTCAAGTAGATCCTACCTCCTAGTTAATTGCGAATTTATTAAGAGTAAATGCAATCTTTAACCACTGAAACAAAATCATCTCCCCAATACTTTTTATTGCAACAAAAAATATCTCAAAAACTTTTTAAATTTAGCATCGCGTACCTCTATTAGTAAGACACAGCATACAGTTTTTGTTTTAATTTTCACAATTTAATTAATTGAATTGAATTTTTATCATTGTAAGGACTTTTATCATAATTA
>Ga0302271_10003120_pt1 | contig 14273 bp, 10 predicted proteins | sample III_Bog_N1_1_FD_198767 | JGI IMG/M metagenome (GOLD analysis project Ga0302271, IMG submission 198767) | Peat permafrost microbial communities from Stordalen Mire near Abisko, Sweden - III_Bog_N1_1 | ecosystem: Environmental > Terrestrial > Soil > Wetlands > Peat | place: Sweden: Abisko... | reverse complement strand
AGATTAGAATAATTCATTACAATCGAATAGCAATATTTAAGGGAAAAATGAGTAGTATATTATTCAAAATGCGAACAACCCTCCAGAGTTTAGGAATTAATTCTTCTCTCCTGCTCACTCCTTCAAATCCCAAGCTAGCTAAGAATATTAATAACAGCCATAATCTGAGATTTTATAATAGCCAATCAAACACAATATCTTCTACTCTCCACCATCGAGAATATTCCTCCCAACTTACCATGCATTCAAGTAAAATAGCCGAACACAAAGCAATAATCAAAATGGGGATAATCAAAATACCAGTTTGAGTTAATAACCACAGGTAATGATCAGCCCTCCTGCTCGTTAGTTGACAGATTAGAGTCTGTATATTCCTAGTTAAAACCCAACAGATCATTCAAAGAGTTTTAATTCTTCCGTATTAAATAGGCCAAGTTTCTTGGATGAAAGAAATACGCATAAGAGGTTGTTTTATGATATTGCGCTGAACGAGAAGACGAAATTGTAATTCAATCATCCTGCAAGAAATTGCTTGATTTAGGATATTTTCTAAGAAGCTGAGAAATAAGGCATTCAAGAGAAAGAGTATTAATAATTTATCTAGAGATATTTCAAGGATTTTAAGCAATGAAAGCATCATTCCATTTGTGTTTAAATGGATTCTACAATTATTTATTTTATTAAAATACTTCATTCATTGTGATATGTGTTGGGAGTTGCTTGTTGGTTTATAATTCTTAATCTATTACTTAACAAGTTCCTGATTTATTCTCCACAAGAAATCCACTAAGGCATTTTGAATTACACACGTATTTATTCAAAACATTCTCGATTTCCAGAAGCACATACTTCCCCCAAATACAAATAAATAACCAAAGAAACACAAACAAATAAAGACAAAATATTATTTTAGTATTTGTAATTTATTTAGAGATCGTCTAAAAATGAAGTATCTTCTTCTGACTGTCATTGTTCTCTTGTCATCTGTCCTTGCATAGGGTAATCGAAATATATTAGATGTTCTCTTTATTATGATTTCTAATTGTTTTTCTTGGTTTCTTTTCACAGTAAAGCACATGTGTGTACTCATTGAAGAACAACTTACAAACTTGTTCACCATTTTTATTAGGATTACAACGATGCTCCTGAGCCAGGTTTTGTAGAGCGTTTTATATCCGGTTTGACTTAAGAAAACTTGACTAGACTCAGCCACAAGTACATGTATGAGACAATGGCTCTCAATGCGATTCTGTTCTTCCTTATCTTCTACTAAATCGGCAAGCGCTAGAATATTATGATTCTAAACGATTGGTATGCTGCTTGCCGTGGTGTCTTCGAAGCAAATTTCTCACATGTTGGAGTTGGCAAAAATGGAGATCAATCCCTGTTCGTTTAGGATTCTCCATCTGCTTTTAAATTTTACGCATCTGGCAGAGATACCATTTAGTTCGTTCAAGTGCTCATTGAGGTAGAGGATTTAGTTTTTTGGGAGAAATCAAGTGAAAAAAGAATAAAGATTTAAATTTTGTAAGGGGGATGCTATTTCTAATTCTTTTTACAATAATGGCAAGTATTCTCATTAATAAACATGATTATGCTTTGTTTTGCAGCTTAAAAAAAGACAAGACATCATTTCAAACTGGATTTTGGGCTTAGTTTGGCCAGAGAAAGACAGATGCACTATTGATGTAAAATACAAAAAAACTATTTATTTTTCTTATTTTTTTAACTTTCTAAAACCTTTGATACATACTTCCTTTCCTCTTAGATCCCGTTATACGACCAGAAAGAACCAATTTGTGCAGCTATTCTCCGCAAGAAAGATGTTAAGACTGCTAGAGACAATTTCCTTGACCTCAAAGGACTCTGCTAAAAGATTGACACTAATCTCCTGAATGAGCACAATCTCGTTTTATTAGCTGGAGATTATTACATTGCTAACTCCATTTTCGATGATGCTACCCTAAAGCTGCTAGATTAGAACTCTAAATATGTTTCTCTGATTCATATAACTGATCAAAAGGTGTTCTCATAAGCGTACACAACAATTCAAAACACTTTTATTATGATAAAAATTTATAACTCAGTTTTTGGAATTGATTTACATATTTTGTTTTGGATTTAGTAATTCACACATTAGAGTAGTTCTGAACTTACCTTCAGATAAAAATGATCTTAAGCAATTTGAAACAGTCTTAGCTGCGATCTTTAAATTAGCTGACAGACTTTACTCAGTGAAGCTTGTTTCATAAGTAAATAAAAAATTGTTTATTTATGATAATTTATGCCATTTTTGTTGTGTAGTCTCGTGCAGATGCATTGAAAGAAAGAGAGATTTATGAATAAATCAAATCAAAAGACGAAAAGGAAAAGAAGAAAGAGGAATTAGCTAAGGAGAAAGAAAAGAAGCTTCGAGAAGAAAGAGACAGAATTGCTAAACTTGGAAAGGATGAACTTAAAAAGTATGAGGATAAACAAGCATAAAAAGAACTCAAGAAAAGACTTCAAAAGAGAACAATGAAAGTCATGTGATTTATGTGTTGAACAATTGCACCTATTTTCAAAATTGTTGCTATTTAAACTTTTAAGAAACCAGATTGAAACAATCTCAAATAAGAAAATAATTCCTTTTTGTAGGAATTTTTCACGAATTTAACTTAAAACAGGCGGGTTCTCTATTATTAAATTTAAGGAAACATTTGAAATATTTGCAATCTCTTTACAAATTTAGCCATTTTCATTAAAACTTTATGAAATGCTATTATATTAATAATTCTAAATCATTAAAATTCGTTCTCTAGGTCGTTCTTTGTAAAATAAAGATTCCTAACGAATATGTTTTCTTTTATCGCTTAAATGCTATTTTAATTAGAAGTTGGGAAAGAATTAAAAAGCATGAACATAACTAAAAAAAGCGAAAATCAAGACAACAGCTGATTCGCTACTTCCATTTTATCTCATTCCAAATTACAACACGTTAGGAAGCATTTTGAGTGAAATATAGAATGAGAAGATAAAATTAGGAATGGGTTAAAGTAATCTTTTAGTGAGGAAATGTTAGCCTTAAGTTGCCTAAACTGAACTCACTTAATAACATTTATCGGCAAAGATTACAAGCAGATTCCAAAAATGAAGCAATCTATCATGAAGAAGGTTTAAAATTATTATCAAAAGGGTAAGTATTCGATGACTAGCATTTTAAGGAGAATAATAATAAAGGAGAGAGGTATATTTGACTTCTTCTGAATCATAGAATCAATCGAAAGTCAATATGCTCTTGAAGATGTATGTAAATTGCAAAATTAAGCAACAATGAAATGCTGCTCAATGTTCGATAAACAAATCTATTCTGGCTTCATTTTAGGAGATCTAGCGAGATTAATCTCAAGAGATCTAAGCGAAACAAAGCGTGTTTAGTTTTTTTTTTAACTAGCATTGTGCTCGTTTAATACTTTTTTTTTGTATTTTTATCTTCTCGCACTTTGCAGAAAGATTGTTCTTTTTTTTGTTATTCTGAATCAATCAATTTGCTCAGTGGATTATTTATGATAATTATTATATCTTTTTCATCATCGAATCGCTACTCTTAACGTCAAAAATAGGATAATTTTATCTAATTTTATTTCAACCCCTTTCATAAAAGCCAAAAAAGTTAATTTCAGCATAATAAAAATGGCTTAATTTGTTCATTGTCTTGTTGAATTGTTGCGCAGATATTTTAAACATAAGATAAATGAAGAATGTATTTATTTACTAATTAATTTATTTTTTGAAAGAGAGATGAATCCCCTCTTTTTTTGTTGAATTTTCATCCCCTTCTTCACAAATAACTATTCGTATTATTTGACTGCGAATCTGGCATTAGTACACAAAGTAATAATTTTCCAATAGCTTTGCTGAGTTCTTTTGTTTGAAGAACAGTTTTACAGAAGTTTGAAAGTGAGCTATTTGTGATATCCGCAGATTATTTGCTTCTAAGCGCGTTCAGCTAATTTAAAAGACCATTCAAATGGGCGTCTTAATTCACTGATGGACTTATTATGCACAATAACTCTAACCATTGCTCTCTACAACCATACATCAGACATTACAACATCTTATTGATTTTTTACGTGACTATTCTCTCAACTGCTTTGAACTTCAATTAACTTTAATTCGTTGAATCGTAGTTATCGGATATCACTAATTCTAAAAATTCATGTATTTTTTGTACCATTTTATCCCAAATACGCTTTTCCAATTAACTAGATGGTTAAAAGCAATCATATTTATGCTTCTACGGAAGCATCTACAACTGTAATTATCTTTCAAGTTGCTAAGGTTGCTATTCTGATTAGAATTATGCTCGAGATTGATGATTATGATGATGATCAGCATCTCCAAAAGATTGCTCAAACGTATATTCCAGCTTCTCAAAGGAAGACAGCTAATTATAATTATCTTCTTCTTCTACCTATGATTCTTATCCTTCTTGGGTATCGTATCTTTCCTAAATCTCTTCATTATCTCGTTTTGATTCACAGCTATTTCCCTGCTAATACACAGCTTATTGCTATTAGTACTCACTCGACTCATAGATCTTATTGCTCTTGCCTTCAATGTAGTCTTCCAAAGCTAAATCTAAAAAGAAATGAGCTCCGATATTCATTTCATTACTTGAATTCTGCAATACACTTTCACCTAGTCTTTACATGAACCTATCAATTATCTTCTACTCCTTCTTACCATAGACCTATTCGAGAACTTATTAGCATTATTCTAAGCTCAGTTCAATGTTCATTGTCTCATAAATCCTCTTTAAACAAACAAAAAACAAAGATTAAATGAATATATTAACATATTTATCAGCGCATTTGATCCTTTTAAATATGATCTTTTTACCGTTTCTAAGTTATCTTCTAATAAGACTGTACACTTAAGTAGCATTTCTCTAACAAATAAATAGAAAAGTAGTTCTTCCTTTGTACGTAAATCCTGCACAAATACCGTGAATGTCTTCAACGCGAGTATATGGTTTTTTGGATAATTCTACCAATGCGACAGAAAATACTCAATGTTCACAATCAAATTCAGAAAATGCTACTCGCTTTGTTTCTTAGATTCCCTGTATTTCTCATGGAAATATTCACTTATGAACTCGCTAAATTTGATTTCAAATGTGTCTGAACAAACCATCTTATTGCTTTGATGAGTAACTTGATAATAATTATTCAATTCAGTATCTTCACTGAACTTCAGTTTAGTTGAATCTTAACGATTTATCTCATTACTCAGTGAATTCTTCGCATTCATTTTTATGATCAGTGTATTTTCATAAAATTTCGCTTGATAAAGCTCATCGATATTACGTAGAATTTATGGAAGTGACATTTTCTGCGGTTTAAGTCCATATATTTGATTAGAGAACTAACGTAGCTCAGTTAAATGCACTTATATTCCTCTATTTATATCCTGCAAGAGCTTAGTTCTCTTGATTTCTAATTAATTGCTTGCTACTGAACCGCTCTCGTGTACAACCTAACAAAGATTGCTATTCAATTTATGACTCTAATCATTGTTAGTAATCGTAATGCTTGCATTTTGTACTTGAATACTATTTTTACTGTAATTTTTCTTATTTTTGATATTATAAAGTTTAAATTCAATCTCACCATCTTCTGCATCGTTATCTAATTGAAGCCTTGATGTTGTTGTATGAGTCTGATTCAAATTGATTGACCTTATGTTTGTATTATCATTAGATATGGTAGTATTACTATTATTTTGACAATTACCAGTTGGACTCCCAAAGCTATTGAATTCAAAGCATTATTCCCCTTATTATTAATCATTTTTCATATTATTACTCATATTTTCCTTATTCTTCATTCTCCTAGGGATTTATGCACAAACTGCGTTAATTAGATGACTTTGTCTTTCCATGACTTACTCAAAAGTCGATGGAGGTTTGTGAAGAATTATTTATTTCTAAACAATCTCCTTTTTGTGTAAGATATTCCTAGAATTCGGTGTGCTGTTGTTGGAGGAACTTCTTTAAGTTTAAGAAGCTGAAGATAACCTTGGAGTAATCTATGGTGATATACTCTTTTTTCTATCTTAACTTGTGGATTCTTTCTTCTTTTCTTGCAGATTCGATATGTACTTCATATTCTTCTGCATTAACTCTTGAGATATCCTGCAAGTTCTTCGTTTTTCTTCTTTGCTATGGGAGTTCTTCCGTTTTTTATTATTTAAAGTTGGAGATTTACCTCGGTTCTTGTCATCTAAGTTCGTTGTCTTACGATTATTGGAAGTGTTACGAGCATTCTTGTTATCCCTGCGGTTGTTATTGTTACTTTTACTTCTGCTAATGGATCTTTTCTAATTCTAAACTTCTTCTTATCTTTTTTTAACATTATTTTAATTCACTTTTGTGTGCTTTTGAGTCTCCTACGAAGGCATAGAGCATTCTAATCCTTACGATTTGAATTAATTTCCTTCTGTTTCTTCTTCAGTTTCAGCTAGTTGATTAGCTTCCTACAGTTTGAGTTACAATTTCTCAAGAATCTATTATTTTCGAACATCTACTGTTGATAATGAATTTTCCTCGTGTCTTACCTCCAGCAACACTGTGTCTTTCTGCTCATTATTGTCTTTTGACACAGTACTATTGAACTCCTGCTATTCCTTACTCACTCGACAGTTGACGATATTCTAAAGAGGCTTGATAATGTTAGTATTCTTTCTCAGAGGAGATTTATTTACCTTCATAAAATTTGTTTTCTTCGTTAGTATTCTATCCTAATGCTTTGCATTTCTATCAATATTCCCTTTGATTTCGTTGGTTCCTAATGTATTATTCACTGTGACTGTATTCTCCTTATCATGTGAAGTCTTATCTGCTGTTGCTGCTTGTTATGTCTATGAAACTCCCTTTTTAGTATTAATTTTGATTGTTGCCTAGAATGATTCTTCCTTTCCGTTATCATCGTTATTGAAAATGAAGTTATTTGAAACCAAGAAATCTACATATTTGCTCTGCTCCTATGCACTCAACTCAGAGAAATTTACTACGTTAGGCACTGTAGTAGCTCCTGACATGTTTTTCTAAGTTTCGTTAGCTTTTTAGAATACTTTGTTTATCAATGTTTGTCTGGTTTTGAACACTTGTTTGGTATTTTTATTCTACTTAACACTAGGAGCTGCAATCTTTTTAACGTTTAGTTTGTTGCTTTTAATTTGGCAGTTTGTTGCTTCCAAAAAATTATCTAAAAACTATTAATAATCTAACGCCTCTTTTTGACAGATATCAACGTTTCTAAGTTAACATCAAATTCTAAGTAGTTAATAACTCTCTCTCTCTCTCTTTTTGAATAATTTAAAGAAAAAATAATTAGTTTTCTTGTTTAACCTGATAACTAATTTTTTTGAAATGCTTTTCCATAAAGGATTTAATTACCTTATTCTTCTAGGAATTTAATGAATGAATGGCAGAAGAAGTATTTTTGTAATTTATCCAATAACGATAAAATCATCTTTCTCAAAAACTACAAGAAATATTAATTAATTATTCAGAAATCAACTTACTTTTCTACCTGCTCACTCTTATCTACGAATCTCTGTCTTGCCTTTGAACCGAACACACAGATCTTACAATCGCATATGTCAGTTGTAATTCTCTCCTATTAACGAATCTTTATGTTTCTCATAACTTCTTGTAATCTTTTGTAGTCTTTGACTCCAATGCAAACTGGGCATCAACAGCGTGAGGCTAGTTATTTTAGAGATAATAAGTAATTCAAGCATAAATTTTAGATATGTTTTCGGTGAATAAAGTTGTTTTGTTTGTAGAGGTGGAGGAGGATACGAATTAGATCAAGCAAGCGAGTCAAGTGGATCAACATAGATGCTACTCAATCCATCTAGCTTGCATAGCAGATAAAACACGCAGACATTTAATTCAAAAATTGATCAGCAAGTACATTTCATTATTTTTGGGCTACAAAGCGGAAATATTAAAGCAGTTGGAATTTCATTTCAAGATAATAGGGAAACAATTGAGAATTCAATGCAGTTTTATATGATTTCCTCATAGGAAAATGGAACTTTCGCAAGAGTTGTCGCCATGGAACCGAGAGATTAAGTAGCATACTTAGAACACTCTTACATACCACATAACTTAAATGTGTTCAATGTTGAGCAACTGCTGATTGACCCTAACCTCAAGCTCAAGAGATATAAGCAGAGCATATATTTTGGGTAATATCTTAACACCAAGAGACACGGAAAAGGTAAATAAAACTAAATATATAGATGGTGCCAACAAATAATATCATTTTGCTTTTATCTTTTTCAGGGTTAATGATCTATGCAAATGGAAGATTATATGAAGGCATATGGGAGAACGATCTTAAGCACGGAAAGTATCTCACCAATAATTATCTTATCGTTTGCTGATATTTCATTTGAAACTTTTAGAGGATTTGAGAAATTCTAGAATGGAAGCACATACGAAGGTTAGTTTGTGAATGGTAAACCAGAAGGAGTTGGAGTTTACATATATCACAATGGAGAAATATATGATGGATAATGGGTGAACGGCATGAAGCACGGTAGTGGTATTTGGAGGGGTTCTAAAAATGATTCTTACATTGGGGAATGGAAATTCGGGAAACCTGATGGATATGGAGTTCATACATGGATAAATGGTAAATTAATCAAAGATATTTGCTACTTTACACATGAGTAATCTTTGGATTGTAGGAGATAGATATGAAGGTTAATTCAAGGGCAGCTTGAAGCATGGAGAAGGCACTGAAAAGTTTTCTAATGGAGATATTTACATAGGGAATTACGTTAATGGAAAGCCTGAAGGTTATGGGGAATACTATTGGTCGAATTAGTCATTCTTCAAAGGGTATTTCAAGTAAATTTTAGAAGATTTCAAGATAATTAATTAACAACACACCATCAATAATATATTTCTTATTTACCTATACAGAAATGGCTTAAGGGATGGTCATGGTTTGTGGAAAAGAGGTCCAGTAAATGCAGATTCTTATGAAGGAGAGTATGTAAATGATAAAAAATGTGGATATGGAGTGTTCACATGGGCTTCAGGGAATGTCTACAAGGGAAATTACTTTGAAGATCTTCGACATGGATATGGAGAAATGGTTTGGACTGATAACTCATATTACAAAGGAACTTGGGAAGTAAGGAGATCACCCAAAATTAGGATATTTTGATAATTATCCTGAATAAATGACTCAAATATCTTTTGAATAGAGAGGGATTTAGCACGGCGAAGGAGAGATGTGCATGTCAGGTGAAATACCTAAATAGGGAATATTCAAAAACAATATTTACATGGGAAAGATTGAAGTAGCTAATTCATTCAATAATGCTAATTATAATCAAGGAAATGCAGTCCAACCTGTTTACTGGAACCTTCAAGTAAGTTTTTTAGCATAGAATAAGCCACAAAATACCAATAATATCAATGATTTTTCTCAAAAAAGGCATAATCTCCGCCTGGTATGAAGAAACTTTAAAAGAATTCTCAAGAGAGCCATAAAGGAAATACTTCTCTTGTTGATGATTCCTATAGTCTACCTGATATACTTTCAAAGAGACCTCGTACTTCGAAGCCTTAAGAAATACTTAATAAAGTAGGATTAATGCCTAAAACAATCATTGGAAATACTAGAAAACGAGCATCAACTGCTTCTACTGAATCTTAACGAAATCGCTAAATATGGAAGAGTTAGTAAATGTGTTTAATTTGAAAATTATAAATAAATCAATATTTTGTTGTTATTTTATCTGAAATACAAAGGAAACCTACTTCTCCTAGGACCATTGGATCAAATAATAACAGTAGTAGTTGTACACATAACCATGATAATGTACATATTAGGACAATATCAAATGCAAAAAATCAAAAAGGAATATCTACAAGGAATGATAATTTTTAAAATAAACGACCTAAATCAACGATTCCTCCTTACAATCCTGCATTCAGAAGTGTCGTAGCAAACAAATCAATATAAAATCCTGTACTGAAGCAAGAATAAACGAATGTTCTAAACTAAACTTTGAGATTGTAAAGTGCTAAATACAATTCTCTTCCAATCACTGCTAAATCACTGGATCTCAAGCGTACCTTGCCTTCTAAAAATAGTAATAAACCTTAAAATAAACTTTATCCACTTAACCTCTGATAAATCAAAAATGTATTTTTATTGATTATTCATTATTTCAGACTTATTACATGTAAAAATATTTGATTTTTTTTTTAAATGAAATTTGATAAATAGAAAGAATAAGTTTGATAAAAAATTTTCCTTTATCATGAAATCTCTAGAAATTATAGCACAACTAAAGATTTAAAGAATATACATCTCCTCCTTGTTGTCTTTGAAGAAAGGAATAATTCAATAATTAAACTCTGGTTTTTCTCTATTAATTACCTAAAAAAAAAATAAGATATGAATTGTAAATATATTTTTTGTATTGTCAAAAGAATTTTGAAGAAGAAAAAACGAATTAGATCATAATTAAAGCTGGTTTTTTATCAATCCCTTCTTGGGAAAGAATAAAAAGAAAGAATAATAATAATGATACTTGCCTAAATTGATATTAAACAGAAAAGCAATGATTATTGTTGGGTGGAATAAAAAAACAGTTTGTGATAAAAATTTAATTACCAGCGATAACAATCAAAACAAACTCAAAAGAAAAACTCAAGAATCTAATAATAAGTATCTTTTTTATTAGTCTTTTCTTTCTTAATAATTCTCTCAGTTAGATTTCAGTAAAAACACATGAGTCGTCTCAATCTATCAACATCTTGCATAACGTACCTTGCTGAAAAACCATCAGGGAGAGTCTAAGAATTTCTCAATAATTCGGTAGCTGGGAAGAATTAACTAAGTGAAAATACTTCTTTATAATCATTCGATGAAAACATCCCAGCTGATCGCATTCCTTAGGTTATGTAAGATATTGAAATATCATGGGAGAGATTTGGATTTATTTGAATGTTTTAACAAATAAAAGAGAAGAGCTTAGGCAGTATGAGGAATATTGTGTGAAGAATGATTAGTTCTTTGAAGCAGATAAATGTGTTAAAAAAATAGAGCAATTGTAGAAAAAAGAAGTGAAATTCACTGAAAAAACAACCAAATAAGTCAATAAAAGTGAGGTTGCTACAAAGATCAAACATACAAAAATATGAGTTTAGAGATAAAATTTTATGCGAATTGATTTGTGGCTTCTTTTTGATTAGATGTCTGAATTGGAGGAAATGAATCTACAGTAGTTCTAAGAATTCAATGAAATATGGGAGAAGTCAATAGAAGATTTTAAAGTCGATCTCTCCATCAAAGAGACTGAAATGCTTGCCTAGCATGAAAGTTAACTTGCTGAATTTGATGAAAATGCAAAGCATATTGAATTCCCGAAGACAAAATATTCCCCTGAAGTCCTTTAGCTCCGCAGTCTTCTAGAAAAGCTCAATAAAAATAAACGGTAAACAAAAAAACATTGAATTAAAAAGAGCACTAGATTCATAAAAAAATGAATTTATTCTTGAAGATACATAGAATCATTTGATGTGAAGAAGCGGATTTTAGAGTTAGAAGTCAGAGATGAGTAGAAATGGGAAGATACGTAGAATTAGAAAATTGTTGTTTAACGTGTATCGCTGTTGTAAAAACAGAAATAAGAACTCCAAGCACTTCAAAGCAAATTGGAAAACTAACTGCAACTCAAAATAAGGACAAGGAAAGCTGAAATGGATAAGTAACCGCAAACTTGATTGGGGATAACTTTTTATCAAAATATTGCAAAAATAATTTTTCTTTTTTAAGGTACGCCCAATGGCTAATGAACATGAAGTAGGAACTAACTGTGACACATGGACTCGAATTAAGTAGAATCGTAAGCAATGGAGATAAAAGAAACTCTAAAGTTGCTGGAGGATTATGCAATACATCAATGCTTCTCAATAGTTAAATTTTAGACATATCGAAAGCCTTTTCTCCTACAAACGCTCCTTAGACAAACTGATTGATTTGAGGGGGAAAAAAAGAAATTTCAAAAAAATATTAAAAATATTTATGTTTTCTTTGTTTTGTTTTGTTTTGCTATTGAGTAAAAGAATTGGATTTAAAATATCTATTTTCCTTGTTTTGTATTTTTCTTTATCTTCAGGTATTCTTCGATAATTCTCACATTATCATATAACCTTTATCTTCTACATAATTGTAAGAAAAGCTTTTCGTTTCTATTCATATTACTCATAACCCTATCTTAAGGTTTTAAACTGAATAGCTACTTTGTTAAAATAATTATTGTTCTCTTATCTTGCAATTCTGATAAATTTGGGTAAAAATTGATTTAAATAGCTTATGGAAATTGTCTTTTGAAGAATAAAAATGTCTTTCCCCTCCCCCCAAAACGGTTTATGTCTTTAATTTATTGTTATCGATTAATATGTGGATGATGAGCTTTTATTTGTTTATTTTTGGAAATTGAGTGATTATTATCCTACATGCGAGATAAAGAAATTAACTAACACAAAATAATAATAAAGTAGCATTGAAAATTAACCTGACTGGGGAGAAACGTACAATAACCTTATTTGCGAATGAGAAAATCATTACAGGAATAAATGAAAACTCTACCTGAATTGAGGATTGTCTAGTGTAAATGATAAGTTACTAGAAATATTCGAGAAGGTTGTAACCTCCCTTGTAAGGCCGTCATCTGATAATTGATTAGAAATATGAAATTCAAAAAGAGATTTTTGATAGTAATAGCTTACTGGCTGCGAGCTTAATAGTAGTAACATATCGACATTGAAACTGTAATAAGAATGATTTTTCTATTTGTTTTTCTGTTGGAGTTAATTGATATAGTCTGGTATGAATAAAATTATGTTATCAATTATTTATCTGGGCAACTTTTTCTTTTCTTTTTCTACTAATTCAAATAATCAAGGCGATTTCATCTTATTTTCTCAAACTGATTTAACAAAAAAAGAAATCTCTCTCTTTTGAAACTAAAAGTAAATTAGTTTTCCTGTTGTTTTCATGATGAAGCCAAATATTCAAGATAAGAGACAGAAGTAAAGAAATAATACAACTAATGCTACAGCAGAGAATTCCGTTGTACAACAGCCTAAAAAGAAGGAAGGATCTAGAGCTAGGAAGTATATGGATTGGAAAAGTCCCTTCAATAATAGATTTATCTAATGCTGGTAGGCGATATTCAATAGGAGAATAGCATCTTGTGGACCATTTGCACTTTAAGTTGGGGATGTGTTCATATTCTTAGTACCATTAGCATTTGTAGTGTTTTGTTTTATTGCACTAACGGACTAGTCAAGCTCTGGAGTAGGAGCAGAAATTTTAATAGGTAAAATAAATTGTAGTTGTATGTTGTTTTTATTAAATAATTTATACTGTTTATTAGGTATTACTGTTATCTTTGGCAGTAGAAATGGTGTGCTAAGTTTAGTCTTTAATTTAAGCTTAGAAAGGGCCATACTCTGGCATCAGTATCTAGCTTGGCTGACCTTAGCAGCTGCGATCAATCATTGGATGAATTCAGATAGTAATGGTTCTGGGTATATTATGATTGGAGTGATAGCTGCTTTCATAGTATTTTCGTTAAAACCCATTCGACGATATCTTTGGGAATTATTCATGAAAGTTCATTGGCTTCTGATTTTGATTCTACTAGCAGCATCCATAATTCATGGTGTGATTATTGGAGTTATTGGAATTGCTTACTATTTTCTTGATCTTGCTTACAGGTATTAAAAAACACATGAAACAATAAAAATAATTAATTCATTTTGTTATTTATATTCCCCCATCGTTAATCTAATGTTTTTTTTTCTTAATTTTCTAGATTCTACCAGGCACATAAGTTCAGGAATCTGAAACGGGAGGTAATCGCTGAGTAAATCGGAAAGGACATTGTAAAACTATCATTTGCTAAAGATGGCGTAGAATTCAGAGGTGGCTAATATTTCTTCATTATGGTCCCCAAATTAAGTTACTTCTAATGGCATCCATTCTCTGTGTCAAGTGGACCAGATGATAAAATAATTGAATTTTACATAAAAGTACTTGGAAATTGGACAGAAGAATTATTTGATGGAGCAGGTAGTCCAGGAAAACCAATTTATATTCATGCATATTTAGATGGACCATATGGGTTTAGCTCCATTAGCATAGACAGTTAGAAATATTAAAATTTTATATGTCTGTCAGGTGGTATTG
>Ga0302271_10003119_pt1 | contig 14275 bp, 13 predicted proteins | sample III_Bog_N1_1_FD_198767 | JGI IMG/M metagenome (GOLD analysis project Ga0302271, IMG submission 198767) | Peat permafrost microbial communities from Stordalen Mire near Abisko, Sweden - III_Bog_N1_1 | ecosystem: Environmental > Terrestrial > Soil > Wetlands > Peat | place: Sweden: Abisko... | reverse complement strand
ATGGAAAGGGGGGAGGGGGTGTTAAGAAGTTATTTATTTTTTTAGAAAAGAATATATTAAACCTCCCAGAAATCAATTTTCAAATTATTCATATGAGATTCATTATCTACCCCTCTTTATTCATTAATTCTGATATCATTCTTTTCCTAATTCTTCCATTCATCCATAATAATTTTGTGATAAATCTCTTAGTCTTATTCATTTAAGGTTGCCCATCTATGCCTGCAAGTATAGTCTTGTTTCTGAAAGGGTTTCACATCGAAAACTACTAAGCTATTGTAAAGGAGTTAAATAGTCTCTTAGGAAGTCTCAAAGAAACCATGAAGAACCTAGAAATCGAAGATCTCAATCATCCATCAGAAAACAGCCCAAATCCATAACCTCCCTCGCCAGTCAAATTCCAAAGGAATAAAATGTATGACACAATGATCCTCGAAGAACCATAAGAAAACTAATAAATCCAAGCTCTTCCAATCTATCAATCCTCCCCTTACATAGGATTCCAGCTCTCTGGTGATGATTTGAGTCATGTAATCACCGCATTGAAGAATCGTGTCATGCAGTTGTTCTTTTGTGGAACTTAACTAAAAACTCAAGGGACTCTCTTTCATTTTGATGAACCAATCACTCTTGGATTATTCTCCTCATCTTTTTCAGTTAAATCAGTAACAAAACTAGGAAGTGATGGTCCAGCAGTTGAGAATAGTAAGGAATAGACTTTTAGCGATCCCAGAAATGCGTTTGACTCCCTGAGGAAACTACTTACTAACTAAGACCCTCATGACAATCATCTACAAGACTACATTTAAAATGAATCCTCTGAGATCATCTTTTAGAACACTCCATTACATAGTCAGTCAATATTCTTAATATTTTGGAAGGTTTTTTATTTCTTCATTGAATTCTACAAGTTTTTTCTTATGAAACTGCTCACAAAATCAATAATATTTGTTGTTTATTGTTATCTTTTAAAGATCTCCTATCAGCGAAAGAAAGTGATAAAGATGACCTAGCACACAGCCTTATGGACATCAGCAGTAACAAAGACAACAACAATGATAACTATGATGATCTCAATCATAATCCATTTAACGATTTATCTGTTAAGAAACAGCACAGTCACAACAATGGTCAGGAAAAATATGAAACTATCTGAATAATCAAGAAAACTGTTTTTAAAAGATTGAATTATCTCTTAAGCTCTTTGACTTTTTTACACAGATGAGAGCAATCAATCATAGCAAGGATAACCGATACAGCAAGAACAGCATACATAATCAGAATCAATTCAAGAATAATCAACTAAAATTGACTAATCTGATTTGTTTTTCGGTAAAAAATAATAAAATAAGTAGATCCTTTTTATTATATTTTCAAGTTAAGATACTTTTTTCTTTGATCTCAGCAGAGTTCGACTCAGAGAACTAACCTTTCAGCAGTAGTATTAGTAATGTCGGCAATGTCTAAGAAGAATAACAATCTTTGAGATAATCAATCCGTCGAGCTGACTCAGTATATTTAGATCTTCCTTTAAGGAAAAAAAGAAAAACAAATAGTGATTAAGAGTTGACCAAAAAGTTTTATGATTATGAGGATAATGAGGATAATCATAGTCTTACAACGAATAAAGAGAATGATAATGAAGATGGTTCAGGGAATAATCTCTTACTAATTGGTGTAATAATCAATTTCTTTGTGATGCTGATTCTGTACTTTAAATGAAATGGGGATTCGTTACAATCAATTGAATATTGTAAAATAGTTTATTATTGAGTAGATCTGACTTCAATTGCATACAAAAACAAGAATAATATTAACAAAGCAACTTGACTAAATAGCAGATAATGAATGATCTTTGCACTTCGAAGAAATACCCAAAATAATTACTACGTTAGTATTCAATAAATTTTCCTCTCCGAAAAGAACTGTACCATATGAAGTCAAATACATTTAAAACCTTTTGAATTTTTGCACTTATTCTTCTTTCTCACACTCAAATATCATTGTGTAATAACTAGCAATGAAAGGCATCAAATAGTGCAAGTACCAATTGAAGACATACTAAAAAAGAAAGGCAAGAGTTGGAAGAGTTGTTGAGTTTTGTCTAATAGACATGAAGGTTTATTAAAGGAAGATTTTTCTTGGGTGGGGTGAGAGGGAGGGGATATTGGATTTACAAGGGTTAGTTTGCTTTATGGATATTATTTTAATTTGCAATTTGGATTCGTGTTGTGTACGCGGTATGAAGGAATCATATGCTCGGTTTTGTAATATCCAAAGAGAGATATAAGATAAGAGAGACTCTTTAATATATCTGAAATCACAAGTAATTAGATTAAATTCAAAGATTTAAAGATTTGCTTTTTGCAGTTTTATCGCAAAAGAGGAATAATACAATTTAACACACATTATCCAAAGAAAAATATCAAGAAAAACATAGGGAATACTATGGGTCGAGAGTTAGAAATCAAAAGAAGACAGCTGTCTACTCATCCTCAGCATTCAATCCGCAGCAGACAATGTTCAGCTATGGAAGGTTCAACTGAACAATCTTCCCAAAAAGAAGGCGTAAGAAGATTAGTCCCTAGCGTTCCAAATGAGCAAGTTGAAATGCTCAAAACAAATGTAGGTCGGCTTAAAATCTGCAAGAGACATATTGTTCCTACAACAGTATTAAGCAGTGGGTTATCATCGAGTGGTAGCAAAGGCGTTGCAAGTCGATTGAAACTAGTTCGACCTAATCGAGTGCTAGGTGGGTAGAGCATCTTTGAGTAGAATGGGAAGTAGAAAGTTAGTATCAAGGAGAAAATATCCCAATCAGTTGTGCCCCTGAACAGCAATCAGTTTAGCAAAGGAGAAGATGGTAGATGGAAGAAGTTAGACTAACCAACGAAGAAGCTGTCGATTTCGAATCTGAGAACAATACAAACGACAAATAAAATAACGAAAGAGAAATTGTAATAATCATACCAGAAAGATCCACAGGGATTGGTTAGTAGTGATAGAGGAGAAGAAGATAATGAAAATGAAGGGAGTGTGCAAGAAGAATATGATGATCTTGGGGATTAAGAAAAAGAGAAAGATATGGTTGAGATTGTAGAGTAAAAGAAGATTGATAGAAAGATATACAAAGAGGAATAATTCAAAGGAAATAAGTAGGTTTAATCAGCAAGTGTGAAGAATGTTGTTTAGAACAAAGCGAATTCATAGATTAATAATACTAAGCCACTTAATGTTAGCAGTAGCAGTAGTAGTAATACTAAACAATAATCAGTGACAGGAGCATAATCTACATCTTCTAACAATAACAATAATAGCAACAATAATTCTTCTAATCAAGTTTAGAAACAACCTCCAAGCAGTAGCACTGACTAATCAACTCTATTCGTTGTAGCTGTGAACAACCTGCCTAGGAAATGCACAGAAAGCGACATACGCAGTCTCGTTTCATCAGAAAAGAAAGATCTCGTCGAAGTTGTCTTGGAAGTAAGTGTTTTGCTAAAAAATAATTCCGATTCCTTTAAGTGACCTTTTGCATAACATTGTTGCTTTTTTTTGTTTCCTTAGGAGGGTGATTCTTATGATTGTCTGTTGTACTTCACCACTGAGCGATCCTAGCTGAGAACAGTTAGTAAGTTGTAGAGAAGAGATTTTATTTAGCATAAATATGGGATGGAATTATTTTGAAATATTTCTAAGTGATCGTGTAAGTGTGTTTGTTTGTTGTTATTGACTTTACTTTGCTTTACTTTGTTTTTTAGAATTGTTAGATAATAAGAAGTATGAAGGACAGATACTGCGTGCTGATCCTGCTGAAGTTATTATTGAGAAACAAGAAGAAAAATAAGAAGAAAGCTAGAGGGAAATAGAAGAAGAAAATGAAGAGCAGGTGTAAGAAGAGTACAATGATGATAATGAAGAATATCGTGAAGAAGATAGGTATGTTGAGGAGATACGATAATAAAATATACAGAATTCAAGGATTCAACAATCAGAACAGCAGTCAAAGAATCTGATATCTTCTCACATCAGATCTAATGAGTAGACCAGATCAGATAATAGTTCATAGTAGAATCAAAGCAGTAATGCCAAAAGGACGAGTTAGGTAATAGAAGCTAGTAGATCTTCTAGACTAGTTGGTCAATCATCTTAATAATAATAGTAGTAAGAAATTGCTTCAAGGAAACCAAGAGAAATTGAATAACAAGAAATAAGAAATGTAAGGAATAATGATATTCAATAGAACTAGTAGTAATAGTCTAGGTAAGTTAAGAATGCAAAGAAGGAGTAGTAGTAGTAGTAGCAGAGAGATAGCCCTAGTCGCAGCAGAGACAGAACAACTGGCCGTTATAATAATAATAATAATAATAATAATAATGACTAAATCCGCGGTGTAAGTCATGAGAGATCATCAGCTGGTAGGGAAGAAGATATCTCAGAGAGTCGCAGTAATTCGGGTAGAAATCGTAGTGACTCTGGTAATAATATGAACAGAAACCGTAGAAGCCCTTCGCCTAGATATAATAGTATCAATAAAAAAGGTGACTCAAGATAACCAAATATCATCAAGAGAAGCAGATATCCAGCTAGTCCAGTTAGAAACAGAGATGCATCACCTCCAAGAGATAGGAGGAACAGTGGAAATGTTAGAGAACGCAGGGAGATCACAAATGAACGACCCAGAGATAGCAAAAACGAGAGATCAGAAAGAGACAATACTTAGCGTAAGTACTCGAGAGAGAGAAACAGTAGAAGAAGAGAAAGTCCAAGGAGAGATGAATATTCTAGAAGATGAAAGGGGGGAAGTGTTATTTGGGGATAGCAATAAAGGAGAGAATAAAAAGAATTAGCATTTACCAAAGAAAAATTAGATATTCACTATCTATTTTTGTTCCTGTGTTTGTATTAATAAATTCTGATTTCTTGAAGATTTTCTTGTGTTTGATCCTCTCTAATCTATTGTTAGATTCATTAAAATTTAAAAATATGTTCTAATTTTATTTTTCCTTTTAGAAAAATTCCATTCATTTCTTGCAGTAACATCATATAGTTATGTAATGCTACTTTTTTAGATCAACCAGGCTAGAGCCAGAAGAAGGGCATCATGTAATATGATTATTTTTTTTTAATAAAGAGTTATTCAGCATGACCAGCCTGAAAAGCAACATTTAAACTTCATAACTATTCGTTATGTGTAATTATCTTTAACTAGGTGGAGTAATCTAGGAATTTCACTCTAATCTCTATGAGTGGTTAGCTGCTTCTATTTTAATTATTCGGGGATTTTAAATAAACCAATACAGCCCTCCCCCCCAAAAGTTAAATATATTAATTTAAAGCAAAGACACAGGATCTGGCTTTTTATAGTATCGCTATTAATATCCCTTAGAAATGGTTAACAAAAATGGTGAAATAATAGTAAAAATAATTCTTTAATTCATCTTTTTGTTATGATAAACTAAAACTTCAAGATTAAACTGCTAAGTATGAGTAGAGTCGGATCATATTTGTTTACTTCTCAACTTGCTTTCTAACTCAAATCACATGCTTCCTCGTTCTTTTACTAGAATCTCCTAGTTTACGTCATCGTTCAGCTTAGTTTGTTTTAAACTGACTTGCCTTATGAGTCTTTTAAACTGTAATAAAGAATCCTTAAATATTAGGAACAAACTGAGTAAAATAGATCCCGGAAATATGAAATAGACCCTGGAGATTTGGTTTAATTAAAAGAATATTAAAGGATCATTTCGAGTGGTTTAAAACACTGGGGCTTATCTTCAATTGGCTTAAATAAATATATTAAGATAGAATAATCAATTTACCATAGGATTCTATTCAGTTTTGTTCGTTTTAAGCACTAAAATCGAAAATATGAAACTAACCATGACTTAGCGTGGAATTATCACTGTGATTGGTGGTTTTTTCTTGGAGATAGTCACAGGCACAGCTCTTCTTTGGGGATCAATGAATGTCTATGTGACTTCTTACTTCCGATCGAAAGACGATCCTGATCTCAAACTCAGCTTAGGTGGTGTGATATTCCCGTTGATGATGATCTCCATGGCGATTGGAATCCCTATTGGCATGAAGGAAATAAAATGGTTTGGCTCAGCTAGGATTAGTTGCATGGTGAGTGGGATCATCGCTGCAGGGACCGTTTTTGCAGCGAGCTTCTGCACAAGATTCTGGTAGTTCATCATAGTCTACGGTGTTGTGCATGGGATGGCATAAGGTACTGCTTATTTCATTCCAGTCTACATGGGGTATCTGTATTTCCCAAAAAATAGAGGATTAATTGCAGGGATAGTTACAGGTGGATTTGCACTCTGTGCGTTCACTTTTGGATTGATATTCTTCTCAATTGTGAATCCAACTGGGTTGTAATAAGTCTAGAATGCTGATGGGTTTTCTTATTTTGAAGGTCCTTCGATTGCAGTAGCTGGAAATGTGCCATCTTCACTGAGATATTTGAGTCTGTTTTTCATTTTAATCTCAGTATTTTCATCTTGTCTTATCCTCCATCATCCATAGCAAGTTGGAGAAGAAGAAAAGAGACTCAAGGAGTAGCTCAGGGAAAATGAGAAGCTGAGGAAGGTTTTAAAAGAAGATATTGATGTGATTTAAAATGGAAAATAATAAGAAAATGCTCCCAACAAAAATACCATGAAAGAGCTCAATCAAATAAAGGATAACTCAAACAATGCTAGCAACAAGAGAGAAGTCCAAGAAGAAGTGATTATGATTGACGAAGCAAGGAGCTTACATGTATTAGCACATACTTTGGAAGTTGTTGAGCTCTAAGAGAAAGTCTTGTAAAGAAAATTAGAAATCACTTAGCAGGAAGACGAGCAAACCAAATCTTTAGCGATATTATTTGGCAAAGAGATCTAGAACTATCCAGCTAATGTCACAGAAGAACTAAACAAAATTGATTAGACTAACCTTAATCCTTTGCATAGCATTAATTCTGATCATTTTCAGCGAAAATCAATAAATATCCCTAATATTCAATGGCTAATGCACCCTAGAGACACGGCCATCCCATCGATACTTGTTCATGTCAGCGATGATATTCCAGACAACAATAAAATACCTCACAAGAATTCCTTCATTGAACAAGAATAAATGGAGGAAATTCTCAAATAAGAAGGGCAATTTGCGTAATTAGAATTAGACGCTATTACAAAGAAAAAATAGTAAATCAATGAATTAAATAAAATGGGCGCTCCCAGTATTGCAGCTGCTCTAAAAAGACCTGAATTGTATGTCTCGATGCTACTTGGGATACTGTCAATAGGATTTGGTATGCTGGTGAATGGGAATTTCAAATCGATAGCAAAGGATTATGGATACAGAAGTGATTCATTTCAAGTTGTTTTAGGCTCAGTTGGAGGTATTGCAAATGGATTCTGCAGACCTATTTGGGCATCGTTGCTCGATAAGTTCACGTTTAAGTAGATTTTAACTGCGATTTTATGCTTGGAGACAGTGTTTTCTTTGACAATGTAGTTTACAAAAACCAATGAAGTTTTCCTTGTTTTCTGGGTATTTTTAGATCACATGTGTTTCGGAGCTATCCTAGCGATATGGCCAGTGCTGTCAGCATAATTAAACGGTGTAAAGATAGGTGCTTAGCTATTTGGATTGTATTGGTTTGGATTTGGTGTAGCTACACTTGTTCAATTCGGGATTGTGCTATTCTGGAAGAATGCACTCGAATTTGATAATATCTATTATTTATACACTGGATAGACACTCATTGCACTAATTATCATTAGATTCTATGATTTTCATATTCCTTGGCATAAGTATTATATGAAAAATGAAGAGAGGAAGGGTTAAGAGGAAATTGAAAACAGAGAATTAAATGAACAAAAAGGGTATTTGTAGATTGAAATGGACACTAAGTAAACAGAAATACATGCAGTTTCAATACCATCTGGAGAAATCAAGAATCACGAACAATAGGAATTACAAGAAAACCCCAAAAATAATTGAAAACTTTTAAACTCAAGGGAAGTTATTTTTGAAATTCCAAGAGAACAACTCGCTTGAGACAGCAGTCATTTTGTAGTAGAAGTTAAGAATGGATCAAAAAGATTATTGTAAGATAAATGAACAAAATTGATTTAAAATCTCAACAATACAAATCATTATAACATATTGTCACTTAAAGTTAAGATAGATCTTTGGAATAAAGAGCAGCAGCAAGAAAGTACTATTGATAATCTTGTATATAAACAAGCAAAACTATATTTATTTACACATGTATTTATTCGCTTTTAATCATTTTTTATCTTAAAAGCACCTTCTTGTATTTGTTTCTGAGAGTGATAATTTATAAAGTATTGGGAAATCATATTTAGAAGAAGAGTTTCAATTAAATATTATTGAGAAATTGGTTTTCAGCTGCATCGCAGATTTAATGAACAGATTATTTGATAAAACGTTGTCTCTTCCCTCAAGTTATTATTAAAATGAATGCAATTCGAATTGAGCCCAAAAAGGGAATCTCTTTGATGTTATTAGCCAATAATTGCAGACAAAGAAACCCAAATCGAATTATCTATTCAGTTTTTGATTAAGATTCATGGGAAATCTGATTGGGATGAGATGGGTGTAAGTAGCATAACTATTAAAACCAAAACAATTAAGAATCCTAAGTTAATCCTCTCTAAAAAAGGGAAGCAAACAAACCAAAATTTGGCACACAGTCCAAGCTGCAAAATTGAAATCCTTAATCCTGCCCGAGAGATTGAAGAACAGAAAGTTAGAAGTACTTAAAAATACTTTCGAAATGCATAGATGAAGGCATTTTACTGAAGAGATTTAATGAATAAGTTAATTTAATTAATTGAAGCCATCAGAGTAAGCAAAAATAGGACGAGCAAATAGATTTCTGTGAATGGATTTTCAGATCAATCTAAAGTATTAAAAAAATAATCATAATTTAAGAGATGGATATGTTAATTTTCAGATAATTTTAATTGAATTTGAGATATCAAAAATGTTATGTCTTTTGTTATTTTTTATGCTAAAAATGTTAAAATAATAGAAAAGATCTGCGTTTTTTTATTAATGGGTAATTTTAAGCAATCATTCATGTTCCCTCTCGGTTTCTTAATATTTAAATGTTTTAGTGTTTTCATAGGACTAACAAACAGCCACTCAAAAAAGGAAATTCTCAGAAAGAATTTAATAGATCCGCTTTGAAATTGGTTGTCTATATGCTGAGAAAAGAGGAGAGGGAAGAAATTTCTGAGATGTTCTTGGAATAGAAAGTTAGAAATTGAATGTTCACATATGAAATTGAATAGAAACTTGAGGGAAAGAGAAAATAGCGAAGGGTTTTGATCATTATCAGAATAATTAGTTAATTCCAAAAAAAATAATTAATTCTTAAAATCATTAAAAATTTCATAGCAAAATAAGCAGTTTCAAGCTGGATTTCTTGCATCCAAAGTGCTTTTCTTAGATAAATTACATCAATAATAAGAAGAAAAAAACAAATAAACTTCTTAAGAAATACTTTTTTTCTGCTTATTCACAAAGATTATCTAAAATGACTGAACCTAACAGAGTATCCTCAAAACAAGAAGCAATTAAATAAGACCCTATTTTAAAGTCTCCAATGTCACCTGCAATCCGTCCTCCTGAGTTTGTAGGCTTATTGCAAAAATAATAAGATCTAAAGCCTGAATAACAGTAATCAACTGAAGAAACCAAGCAAGATACAGACAGCAAACCATCCTAGCGACGTGTGAAAGTCAAAGCATTAAAAGGATCTCCTTACGTGATATCATTAGAAAAAGCTGATATCGTTGGAGAGGGTTCGTTCGGTAAAGTAGTTCGTGCATACGATTTGGAACGAAAAGACGAAGATTTAGTTGCGAAGATTATCCCATTAGGTGATGCTTTAAAAGCAGAATCTCTTCAAATGGAGTTAAAAGTCTTAGTTAAACTACCTTAGCATCCCAATTTAGTGAATTATAAGAAAATCAAGCTATCCTCGTAAAGAAAATAATATTTCATTATGGACTTCTGCAATGCTGGGACATTAACACCGCACTTGAATAAGAAACTAGCTGAAGCGGAAATCATCGATTTTCTGCAATAATTCGCGAGAGGATATAGAGTGCTATTCAAATCAGGGATCATTCACAGGGATATCAAACCAGATAATATTTTGATTCACAATAGATTGTTTAAAATAGCTGATTTCGGATTGGCTAAGATCGTTGATCCACTTGTTAGCCTCCAAAATATCTCAATTAGGTAAAACTATTTCTGATAAAAACTTTTCCTAAATTTTTTTTATGCATTATCCGATATTAGGGGCACTCCATTGTACATAGCTCCTGAGCTAGTCAAGAAAGAAAAATCTTCTGCAAAGGTTGACATGTGGTCTTTAGGTGTGATTCTCTATCGAATGCTATTCAAAGGAAGTTATCCATTTTTAGATCCAACAATAAAATACAACGTATAGACAGCATTGCGACATATTAGTTAAAATAAACTAGTAATTCCTGTAGTTCCTAAGCGATCAGATGGGTTAATAACGCTAGTTAAGAGAATGCTTGAGAAAGATGAGAGTAAAAGGATAAGTTGGGAGGAATTCTTTGAGCATGAGTTTATCGCTTAAAATTTGAGAGATGAAGAAAATGAAGGAGCAAATAATGAAAGTGAAAAAATTTACACCGAAGAAGGTGAAGTGATGAATAAGAATATGCTTAAGAGCTCTGTATTCTTGAAAAGGATGGAAATAGTGAGATAATCGAAGATTAAGATGACACACTTGAATTAGAAAGTGAAAAGAGTTAAGTTTACTGATGATCTTGAAAATGATTCCCCCGATGAAAATACATAGCTGACAAGGGAAGATAAAGAAGAGATTTTAGACCTTGTGGATAACTCTAAGACTAATAATGCAGACAAGAAAATGAGACGCAAAAGTGATGAATCTGCGATGACGAAAAATCCCAATATCCCACCTAACGATGATTGGGTTTTGGCAAGTAAAAAGGAAATCGAAGCTGTGATCAGAGCTAGCAGAAGAAGATTAAAATCGACGGAGAGTGTCAAACGAGCTGAGGATATGCTCCTTGTTTACAGAGAAAAGGTTTTATTTTTTGACATGCTGTGTTTGCGGATCAGCATTATCAAACAACAAGCTCAGATAAAATTAGCTAAGATGGAAGATCCCTCATCTAAGCCTTCTAAACCTTCAGCAAATTACATAGAACTTGAGGCTTTCATTTAGAACGTATAGAAAACATTGATTTGTTTATTGGAAATCGGTTTAATCTACAATGAACAACTAATTAAATTTTAACCTGTCAACGGTAGCTGCGTGACAAAGGAAGACTGGGAGTAGTTTGAAATGTCCGATAATATACTTCTTTTTTAAGCCTTACTCAGATAAGATAAATCATGTTTGAATCAATTCCTGCAAGAAGAACGAATCAATGCTTAGTAAATGTAGAATTAAGGAAATAAATAAAATGCAGGAATAACTAAGAACCCTTTTGAGATAATCAAGTAAACATTGGTATCATTGACAAGCGACTCCTTGATTAATATTCTCAATGAGTTCGTTAGGGGAATTCGCATTGCGGGAGTTTATTTGTTAGAAGCGATGTGCTTGGTTCATAGTAACTCGAATGAACTCAAGAATAGGTAGAGTAGACTAGAAGATTTTGATAATTTTTATGATTTTCTGGCTTACTATGAAGAAATTGAGCAGCAAGGAGCAGGCGAAGAGCCGAGCAAGTAACTAGAATTGTTTGATGAGTTAAAATAAGAAATTAAGTAAATCCTCGTCTCTAAATGAATCTGCGAGAAGAAATATGATGAGAATTAAAAAATTGTTTTTATGTGGGAAATGATTGATTTTATTTGTTTGCTTAAAAGATTTTTAATTTATTGTGATGTTGATACTTCGTTTATCTGGATTTGTAGTTTTATGGATGATGAAGATTTTTGTTATGTAATTGTTGGGAAGTTTTACTTGAAATAAGATGGGTTAATTTTAGACAAACAGATAGTTAATTCAAATACATACATGAGGACAAATTATAAAACCACTGACTCGTCTTAATGTACATTTCATTGGTAATTAGACAAATCACTCTTTCTCACCACTCTCAGAATATGCATTTCTCAGTGATTTTCTTTTTGACAGCTTAAAGATTATGATCATTTTCATCCCAGCTATTTAAAGAATTCTACAATTGCTCTGATATTTGTTTCTTCAATGGAAACTCAACGTCATGAAGAATCATAGAAATTGTCTAGAATATCTCAACGTATTTCTTCAGCACTGCAATTTTCTTCTTCTTGATTTCTTCATGCGAAGCGAACACGCTGCATAGCTTAATTACCAGATCAATTTATTCCTTCGGATTCTCTTTTATGTGGTTTTACAATGTAGGATTCTTAACCGCATAACTTAACAAATTCAGAATCTAATAAAAACAACAACAAATCAAATAACAAACTTAATATAATAACTACTATCTTACAATTCCTTTGTTCCTATCCTTGGATCCGCCATCTTTATTCAACAAAGCTAGTTCAAACAACCTATTCATCAGTGCAATCGCAATAATATTTGAAATCTTAAGTGCTTCCTTGAAAAGTGATTCTGAGTAGAAGATATCTTTTTTAAGTCCAGTTTTATCCAATGCCTTGATGAATTCAGCAGTAGAATCTCCTCCATTCATGGAGACTCTGATCTTAAGAATACTCAATGCAGCACTGCTTAATAACTTATTTAAGCTACCCCTCGATTCCCTATTGAATACCAACAAATCAAATAAATAAATTCAGATATTATCTTAAAATTCACCTTATAAACCCATCTAAAATTCTAATCTATTTTTACTTCGCTAGAATTCTCATGACTTCACTAAGACATGTGTTCACTTCTTCTACATATTTCTCCTCAAAAGTGAAGTTACGCTCAAAGAATTTCTTGATTACTTAGCAAATCCTGTTAAGCGGTAATCACAAAATAGAATTAAAATGAGTTCATTGAGCAAAATAATTAAAAAAACAAGAATACTTATCAACAAAAGGTGTCTTTTATTTATCCTAGGTGATTTATTGCAGAGAATTGAAAATCTAAGATAAGGAAACTAAGAAAAGCTAGGGATTATTCGTTTTCTTAACAAAGATTTCCAAGAGATCGAGCACTCTAAACTTGAATTCTGTGACTTTGCGTTCTTTTTCTTCTTTGGATTTCTTACGGTTTGCATTCTTTAACACAGATAATTCCCCTAAGACTTCATTTTGTTTTTCCATTTCAGCATCTAAATCAGCTAAATTATCAGCTTCTAATTAAATGCTACTCTCATCACTATCATTATCCTCATCGCTACTTTCTTCTTCAACTTCAATATCCTTTTTTTCTTTCTTTTCCTTTTTATTCTGCTTATCATCTTCCTTATCACCTTTTTTCATATTTTTCTTATGCTTTTTATCTTTTTTTACTTCTTTTCTGTTCTTTCCTTGGATCTTTTAAACTTCTTTATTTTACTTTTCCTTCTTGCTGCTGTTAGTGTGCTTTACTACTCCAGTATCTACTTTCTATCCAACATTTAGATTCTTATTCTTATCCTTATTAATGCCACCAGCAGCAATCACTTTTGGAACTTAAATTTTTTCTTTCTGTTCATTGTTATCCCCATTATCTGTAGCTGCTGCTTTATTCGCTATCATGCTTTGCTTATGCGCTGCTTTGCGATCATTGTAATGTTTCCCTTTCTTAGGGATATGCTTATCACCTTATGTCATGTTGATATCCTTTTTTGTCAGCTTATCTCAATCTTTGCCAAAACTACTTAATTTTACAAGGTTTCTTCTTTGTTTTTGATAATCTAAGCTAATTTGGCCTTTCTATTTTTCACAATTCAGTGACAATGAAAAAATCATTCAGCAGTATTTTCTAAAATCTTGCTTCAACTTCTATCATCTCTTAGTCCTTGCATATCTATTAATATTCCCCGTAGGTCTACTTATCCCCTCTCCTCTCCCCACCACATCAAACAAAAAGTATCCAAAACTAGAAGATATTTCTTAATGATCGTGACTCGATTTAAACTTTTTTTCTGTATGAACAACCTCCCCACTTTCCCACCCCACTGAAAAATCAAAAAATAGAAAACTTTCAACTCAAAAATACCTTTGAATAAATTCAGATATAATCATAACTTGCACAACACAATTTATTTTCATTCTCCCAACCTAGGTTCTGAACCCATTTCTTCATGGAGAA
>Ga0302271_10003118_pt1 | contig 14279 bp, 5 predicted proteins | sample III_Bog_N1_1_FD_198767 | JGI IMG/M metagenome (GOLD analysis project Ga0302271, IMG submission 198767) | Peat permafrost microbial communities from Stordalen Mire near Abisko, Sweden - III_Bog_N1_1 | ecosystem: Environmental > Terrestrial > Soil > Wetlands > Peat | place: Sweden: Abisko... | reverse complement strand
TGTTTTTTTCCTTCGTTTCGAAAAATCATTCATGAAAAAAAGGATATATTTTCGAATTATTAAGGCATTTTTTTCACTTGAATTTGCGAATTTCATTATTCAGAAAATATAAAGCAAATTGATAAAAATGAAATCATTATTTGGTTTTTGAGTATCAAACGATTTTAAACTCACTTTTGTGTTGTGTTGAAAAATTATTCAAATTTTAGCATTAGCTGGTCGAATAATCCTCTTTGTCCATTCATTCTTCGATAAGATATAATTCTCCACTTCTTATTTTGAATAATACAGATCATCTGCTTTTTTAGGGGACAGCACCATTGTCATGTTGTGAGAAAACATAGACTTGCTTTGAGATTTGCTGAATACAAAAATATAAATAACTTAGTTGCAATGAAACTTGGGTTAATAATTACTTGAAGTTATGATAGTAGAGTGTCTTCTAGCGATAGACATGCTTTAGATTGTTGAGTAGAGAAAATATGAATGGCCGAGCAGCTTCGAATATCAACATTGGATTATCAATTAATGCTAATTCGATATCTTTTTTGTGTTGAAGGAGACTTAACGATTTTCTAATGTTATGTATGCAGCAAGATTGGTGTCTTGGTTCGAGAATGATCCCTTAGATTTCTTTCCCTTCTAGAGCAGATATCAGATTCGACAAGAATATTCTGATTTGGAGGAATTCCGAAGAAAAAAGATGGTTAGCTTAGTTGAAAAAATGATTTGAAATTGAAATATTTACCCATCTTTGAACTCTGAAAGATTCTGCCTTTCAAAATCGACCTTTGCTACGAGATCACCAAATCCTAGGAGATGTAACCACTCAATTATCTCACCTTCTAATAATAAAAGAAATCAACAAAACTAAATTAGTTTTATGTAACTTTAGGAGAGAATTTAAGTAAAATATTGATCTTTTTTCTTTTCACCTGAGTTTTGATACATCACAGTTGATAAATTTGTTAAATTTAGATTCCTCCAAGTGTCTCTCAGATAATCAGAACCATCTCCACTTCGAAATGAATCAAAATACTTTCCAGGACTCTTTCTCTCTGAAGCACCGGATGCTAGCTTGATAGAACTTTCGAAGAAATGCTATTCTTACTGTGGATCTAATACAGGCGAGTGTTGCTGTTTTGATGGACTAACATAATTCTTGAACAAATTTGTTAGTTTCTATGGTTTAATATCACTTTTTTCAACTTCTACTTCTTCTTTTTTTGTTTGATTTTGTATTTTCGAAGATGAAGATTATCGTCTTGATTGTCTTGATTAGTTTGGCTCATCGTAGCTAGTTAAAACCTAAAACGACCCGTTTTTTATGCTTGTATGATTTTAAGATGATTCATGCTAGTCTTTAGAGAAACTAGCATTACGATTAAGTACCTGAGATTTACTAGATTAGATAACTGATTTTTGTTTGCTCGACTCAATCTCTTCTTCAAGCATCTACAGTCTATTAGAACTGTTCTTTCTTGGAGGAATTAGTTTCATCCCAAGATAAGGTCCATCCTTAAAGTAATTCTGTTCTGAGCGTGCTGGTTAACCATCAGCATATCTTCTAAAATCCTCAAGCAATCCTAGAATAGTTTCTTTATCTAAACTCAATAATTTGTCTTCTTTGAAGAGAAATCTTTAGCCAAAGTTCTTTTTCAAAAAAAAATCAAAATAATAAAAAGAACTCTTTTACTATCTTTTGTAATTTACTTTATTTTTCTTGAGACAGGCAAATGCATTTGTAATGTTATTGAAGCACTGTATCTGCTATTTAGGGTTTAAGATGAGATTATTTAGTTTATTCTTGGTGATTATTTCCACAAGGCTAGCCCAGAAAATACCCGTTTAAAGTGGTGTTTTATAGTCTTCAATTATATCCTCGACATTCTGTTTTAGGATATCATTTGCTAGCCATTACTTAAGTGATACTTCCAGCTAACTTATTTGCTCTAACGAATAAGGTAATTAGCTAAATATCTTCCTCTCAAAAGAATCATCATCTCCTCCACAGGAGAGTCTTTTTTTAATTGCGTAAACAATTTACCAGAATGCATTGTAATTTCCTGATAAAATCAAATCTGGATTCTTGTATTTAGACTCTATTTCAATGCCATTTCCTTCGAGTACTTAAAATATAGCTGATAGATTATATCGACATTCTTCGATTGAACTAGGTCGTTTATACAATCCCTCAAAGGTATCGGATGGTTGCCATAATCCAACTCGAAGCAGAAGTGATTGAAGGAATATTCCATTCCTAGCTTCGTCTTGAAACAAAAACTTTGGATCACTACTGGAGAAGAACTTCAATTAGTTCTATTTGAAGTCTATTTCGCTCAGCCAGTTAATGCAAACTTAACAAAAGTTCAAAATATTAAGGTTAAAAATGAGTTTTCAAAATAACATAATTCAAAAGAGCAAATGAATTTACCTTTTTCGATGTCCTTTGAGAGATAATGTGGGGTTTATATTGATGCAGCTTCATGCAAAAGCTAAGGAGATAGCGCTCTTAAAGTAAGTTGAGCTCTGAAATTCGAATGGTAGTTCGCTGATGAGTCGAAGAAGTTAGGTTGGGAATTTTATCGAATAATATTAGGAGAAGACAGAACTTAAGGTGTGTTTGAAGTTGGAAGAATCTACTAAACCTTAGATTTAGAGCTTGGCAATAGAGTCGAGTGAAAATCTTAGTAGGTATTATTCGGTGAAATCGCAGAGAGCTATTATGATTGTCTGTGCTGGAGATTGAAATTCGGGTATTATGTTGGTTCAGTGTTTGCTGGCTGTAGAAAGCTAGTATTGTAGTTCGTTTAAGACTAATAGCTACTTTAATGTCTACTTTTGTTATTGTTATTCTCCTTATTGAGTTGTTCCGTCTTAAACCTAGCAGTAGCTTGACTGGAAAATTAGTTATGAAAAATCGGAGATCTGCTCTAAGGGGATCTACTATTTGACGATCGACTCTTGCTATTGGACGATTCAACTAACCTTTTTCTGTAGATTGCTTAGTCTTTGTAGTTGTCACTTGGTAATTCACTAGGTTTGGTTAGAATCTTAATTGGTGATTTTCTGCTGTGCACGATGTCTTCTTCTTATTATTGCAAACGGTTACTTCGAGTCGAATTGTTATTATTGTTATTTTGTTATCTTGTTGATAGCAAAGACTATGATAATGAACCTCCTTTGCTGTATTATTGTTGTTAGTGAATCTTAGAACTTGACAAGACACTTTAATAATTGCTTTAAGATAACCCTACTGATTAGGATACCTCTATGACTGATTATTTTTATTATTTCACAACAGAATAACTGTCTTCTAACTTTTTCTTACGTTTTCCTTCTTGATTAATACTGATTTTATCATAATTTGTCTGTTATTTTGATGCAACTGCTGCCGCGGAAGAAGAATTCCTAGATGGATCTTCATTTGGTTACTCAAGAATAGGCTTGATGATTTACGAAGGGTATGGTGAAGCTTTGTGATGATGCCAGTGCCAAATATCATCAATTAGCCCCCAGAATATATCAGTATTTCCAAGTTTAAGTTATTCTGCTGACCAAGAATTCAAATATCGCTTGTTTATCTTCGTAATTTGTTTAAGAAACCCAAAAGATTTATTATAATTTACATTCACTTGAGAGGCATTCTTAGCTCCTCTGAAGATATTGTTAAAAAGTAAAGGAGTCCTTCCAGAGAGTCTATTCAGAAGGTCAGCGAGCATAGCACCATTACGACCATATTATACGAGTTTGTCAACTTTTTCTAACACAAATTCATCCTTGAATAAAGCCATATCTACAAGCCAATCATATAATTTTTTCTTGGTTTCTTTAGACACAGCAGCAGGGCCTGATATTTTCACAGCTGATTTTCTAGAAGGGCTGAGGGAAGATTATTTTGATTTTGACTAAGAAACTGCTGAAGAAGAAGGTTAGATTTACTTAGGATGATTTGACAGATCTAGAGTAACATTTTTCCTTTTTTTTGAGTTAGACAACACTGATGTTTAGAGTTAGGAATTAATATTTTCATTGGTCTATTGTTGAAAAACTCTAGAGTCTTTTCCCTATGGTACACTCATTCCAGACTAAGCATCTTGTAAATTATTTGAAAAACGGCTAATTTATGTTTACGATTTTTAGTGATGAAATACTCTTGCTTGGCCTCGAATATCAGTAGTACTACTTGTCCCCCATTAAACAAGACTACTACCATGATTAGGCGACGAAGTTGATGAATAGTCAATGAGGATATTGGAGTTTTTCCCGCTTGCATGGGAAAGAGGAATTGGTGACACTGGAGAATTTAATGTATTTACAAAATTAGTTGAGGAATTAGTGAGGGTATTTTTTTAATTTTTTCTTGAATTCACAGCTGGAGTGTTTTTGTTTATGGCATTTGAAGGTGAACTCAGAGGAATTAGCAGTTAATTTGTAGATTAGCTAGTTCCTTGTGATTTAGAACCACCCTAACCGAAGAAAATGTTACCAGCATTTAGTTTGTTGGATTTAAGTGCTGTGTCTTCAGATTGATTTTTGGGTGGTAAATTCTTTGAAAAACTGCTGTTATTTTTATTAGGTTATTATTCTCTTGGACTTGGTTTATTCAGAAACTAACTGCTGTCACTCTGTAGGAACTTGAGATATGAAAGAACAACAAACTTCAATGCATTATTTTCACACAGAGCTTATGGTTGCATGGAGAATATTTTCTCAGGCACATCAAATGAAGAATCTTTAATAGAATTGAGAGCTGTTGTGATATTGATAAGCGATCCACTAGGGTCTGAAGACAATAGAAAAGGTTATTCAAATCAGATGAAAATACCTTATGATTTTTTTACTATTAGTGCGCATGATGCGAGAAAGAAAATCAGGCTTTTGTCTCTGATAGAGGATGTCAAATACAAGCTGACAAAAGGCAATACCTGAAAATAATTAAATGTTATTAATTTTCAGTATTGAAAACCCTATTTTTTCTAAATAATACCGCTCTGCAAGTCTGATAGGCTATTGATACTTCTACACTCTGCATATGGAAATGATCTAACCCATTATACACATTCTTCAACTGAAAATTCTTTCCCCATCACTGAAGATAGACTCTAAAAGCGAATACAAATCATATAACCACTTTCAAAGGTGTTTTGAGTTCTTTTCTTACCTGCTCATTTGGAGGTCCTGCCATTGTTTATCAGCAATCTTGAAATAAAACGCGAGTTAATTTTAAATTAATAATTTCTTTGTTTGGGATTAATATCAATATCCTTTTGATAAAAATTTACAAATTAATAGCAGTCATTAAGTGAATCACAAAGTTTATTTGTATTTTTATTTATTGAAGAAAAACTAGTATTGTTTTGTGAGGATGCATGAAACAATAGTTGTGAAAGAAGTAAATCTTATTACAATATTATATCTTTGAATAAATAATAAATTTAATTATTTTTAAAGCTGTGAATGCTAGCAGATTTATTAGTGAGATACAAGAGACAGAATATAATATTTTAAAAAATGAAAGATAAACTAAAAGAAAGTTGAAATTTCATTATTTATTTGCTAAATAGTTACATTTTTGCTCTACTCATAATAGTGGTATTATTGAAATTTAACTTAAGCAGTTTAATTCTCAAAATATTTAATAAAATTGTATGATTGTTAGATTCTTGAGTTTTTCTAATTTTTGTAATATAAAACAACTTTCTGCATTAATCTCATCGAAAAATTAATAATTATCTTGAAAGGAAATAAAAATAAGAGAAATATTATTATTTAAAGCTCAACAAAAATCTACTTTTCTAGAAGAAAATATGAATTTGATTTGAATCCGTTATGTTTTATTTAAAACTAGATCATAAAACAGGAGACGCAATGAGCTCTCAGAATAACTCTTTTAATACGCAATCTTCTTTTTGATCATCTAAAAATAGTAATAGTGATAAAAGAACCAAAATTGTCCAATACAAATAGTACTAATTGTGTTTTTAATTCATATTAGAAAACTCAAGTAAATCATCAATTTATATGCTGACTTTCAATCATTCATGCTTATTGGGAAAGATCATTAATACACCCAATAATATTAGTTATGAGATAAATGGATTTTAAAAATCTATCTATCTGTGTATTCTCAAAGGTAATTCCCGAGTAAACAAAACACGAAGATAGTGCAGAGATACATTTAGTTGATTAATTAAATAAAAAGGAATTTGTAAGAATCTGTGATAATACAACCAAACTAAAAGGATTTTTTATTTTTAACTTTAGCAACAAAAAAGGCAAGGTGGAAAATGAGCAAAGAAGCTGAGTGGAATGGAGTAAGTTAAATTGTTAAGGGATAGTGTAATTTTCATTCGGTTGAATTATCCTTTTTTTAATATATAAAAAAATCTTGATTTTTCTTCAATGGAGAAAGTAATAAAGTGTATGCGCAATATTTCATCAAAATATCACTAATTAATTAAAAACAATTAAAACAATTCTATCCAAAGAGCACACAATATGAGTAAATCACCTGATCATCAACGATCACTTGATGATGAAAATGCTGCACTCCCGTTTGCACCTGAAATCGAAGATAACAACATAAATGATTTTGCAGCTAGGGCTACTCAAACAAACTTGTATCCCCCTAACATAAAATATCATCGCAAAGAAGACTCTAATTCTTCGTAGAAGATGTCAAAACTTATGTCTTCTCCTTAATTCTCAACTTCCAGAGCGACATTTCATCACCATGCTATGATGATAAAGAACTAATCCGTCGAGAGAGATATGCCTAGAAGAAACTCTTAACTTACTAATTTACCTTCGCTGGGAGTAGCTACTAATAACGGCAAACACAGTGATTAAGTTTCTCCTAAAAATGCATCGATATTACAACACCACTAACAGCGTTCAGTGCTACAAAATTATGTTCCTGGATTTTAAAAATTCGTGAATAAATAGATATTCTCAATAGGCAGTAATTCCCCTAGCATCCAAACAAACAGCGCAAAATTATAAAAAACATTCTTCAAAGCGATATCTTAAGCTCCAACGACTTCATCTTCTTCTCATTAATCCATACCGCTAAGTGTCACCTCAAGAATCGAATCGCTGTCGTAATCCATTGGGAATTGTACCATTAAACAACAACTGAATTCTACCCTCAAGAGGGATGCATAGAAGATAATTGCTCAATCATACCTCCGTCGAAGTTTTGATAATAGCACTTCACCTGAAAAGGTAGTTAAAGATATTAAATTTTCATAATCTGGGCGGCTACAGAAATTACCATATAATTTAGCTAGTAATAGCACAAGCAGCAAGGACGATACGATGTTCTCTCCTTTAAAACAAAGGCTATCTACTGTTGGATTAGATTAACCATAATAGAAGATGAGTTTTCTCCCTGAGAGACAATCGAAAGAAAGAACGATTCTTTCATTGTAGGAAATGATCGATTTAAAAACAGCGTAAACGTATTCTAAGCACACAAAACAGGTTTCAATGAATGGAAAACATTATCTACAAGTACCTGAAGTGTTCGTAAGCTCGCCTTAGATAAATCAAGATAGTCCTAAGGAACGATATTTGATTTCTAACTTTGGTGAAGAATATTCGTTTGAGAAATAAAAAACCATGAATTTATCGAATTCTGTTTAGAAATAGACATCCAATGGTGTTTCAAGATTCTCTAGCAGTGATTGCGGCGAGAGTGCACTTCTCTCACCAGAAAAAGCGAGCATAATCAAAGAAATAAATGAAAAAAAGAGCAATCGTGTTAATTTTTATGGTTAATTCATCAGCTTGTGTCTGGCAAACAACAACAAAGAAAGTAAAATAGCATATGATAACACCAACAACTAATGACATTGATTTGTTTGTTTTAGATCTTCATAGCAAGCAAGGAAAGAGCATGTTTGAGACGGATTTAGATAAAATCAAAGTTTCTTCGTAACTTCTTGATATCATTGATAAATAAGTATTTTCTGAAGGTGAAACTTAAGAAATATCGCTAACTGGAAATAACTAATCTGAAGGGAATTCTTAGAAACAATAAAAAATAGCTTTGACAGCAGCACAAAAGGAGAAACTGTTCTTAGTATTAGCTGATTCGTAGAAAATAGTTGTGCACACAGCGTAGAATAAAGTAAAAATAACAAAAAACTAATTTATTGTATACTTAATTTAAACAAGTGTTACAACTCTATTGAATGTTGATCTCTTAGGAATTGATGGCTCCGAGTGAGCGGAAGGATGTAGTCAGACTTGCTTAGTGGTTAGAAGAAATGCTCTAGAAGATTTTTGACATAAAAGAATAGAATTTTTTTGAGTATTTTGAGAATGTTTAGCTCGTTTGTAGTGCTTGCATGTCTGAGTTAATTCGCTAAGTCGGATAATCACTTCAAGAAAGAGGTGGCTTAATGAAACGTATCTGGGAGAGTCTACTGAATTTAATGCGCTAGGCTTTCGAGTAGATCTCTTCTGAGAGGGCTGAGAAGGAGCGGGCTTTGTAGGAAGAACTCAAGTAAACTCATAGGATGTATCTTGCGAAATTAGATGAAGTTATGCCGTAGATTGCAACACTGCAGAAGTAAATGGAAAGTAAAGAGTTGTAAAGCAAGAGAGTCGTGCTGGAATTCAGATATCTCAGGAAAAAAGATACGAAACTTGAAAAGTATTTAAAGTTATCTCGGAAGGATTTAAGAGTTGTTGAAGAAGAGTTCAGCAAGGTGCAGAGAGATTTGGAAGTTTACAAGAGGTCACTTGGTGCGTAAGATAAAAAGAAAGATGCCCATTAACCTGCTATGAGACTCTAAAATGAGCTAGATAAGTTCAATTAGAACTTCGAACTCTACACAAATGATCTCAAAAAGTAAAATTTTACAATAATTTTTAGTACATAAATCCCAATTAATTGTGATTTTCATCTTTTTCGTTTTAGATTGAATGAGGGATATTCAGACAATGTGCGAAACTTCAATAAACGAATTGGAAAGACACCTGGAGGGGAAGATGAAATCGATACTATGGAGGAGAACATTTATTCGAAGAAGGAAGAAGTAGCAGCTTTGCTTTCGATGGATGAGCGAATCATCGAAGAAATCGAAGGCGCTGATGGAATCAAATTGATAATTGGACATTGCGGTGTATAAACTGGTCCTGATTTGTTGAAAATGACATCATAAGGAGTAGATACATCTACACTAGTAACGAATAAAGATAGGACAACGTAAACGTTTACTGCTGAAATCGATGTTAAAGAAGTGTAAACTGATTCTGATTGGGGAGGAAATGAAAGAAGTAACACGCATAATGGAAATAATGTCTAATGGGGTAGTGATAGCCAGCAAGAAATGGTCGTTGTAGATGATGCTAATGGAGAAATGGAGAAGCAACGGAGAGAAGTTGAAGAAGCTGATTAGAGAGTGTTAGATTAAGTGAAAAGAGTCTATTTTGATGAAGACGATGAAAAGAGCTAAGAAGATAGAAAGAAAGTTTATGAATTACCAGTCATGAAAGCATTTTTATCTGATTCTCCAGGATCTTCGCGAGCTAGTTTAGTATTCAATTGGAAAAGTGAATCTGAAGAACTAAGCAAATCGCCAGTTATTAGCGATGCAAAACGAGATAAATTACTTGGGGAAATGCAGATCCCTAAAATCAGGGAGTCATTATCGGATACGATCAGAAACAAAGTAGAAGATGATTTAGATGAATTGAATATGCTTGTGACAAGTAGAACAAGTTATGTGACGTAATTATGCGAAAAGATTCTTGAGTACGATCTACTGAAACCTAATTCTATCGTGTCATCTGAGAGCATCAAATAATTTATTGAAGATAGCAAAATGCTCATTTTAGAGGAAAATAGCAGGCTCAAACGAATCTGGGAAAGAAGTAAAAGAGGATTGCTTGAATTAGTTAAATCTAAACTGGCTATTGCTGAGAAAGACATTGAACTAAAAGAAGTAAGAGATTTTTTTTGCTTATTTGGTGTTATTAAAGTCATTCAAAAACAACAAAATAACAATCAGTTTTTTTGTTGTTGTAGGTTTAAAATGATAAGGTTGTGATTGAGTAGCAAATCAAGTCATGCTAGCAGGTGATTATTGCTTTAGAATAGAGAAAAAATGAAATTCTTTCAGGTGGAATAAGCAAATAAGATGGAAGTAAACCAGGAGGAAAATCTGCTTCTGGTTAAATATCCTAATCAAATCTAGGTTCAATCGATGAGATAAGTACTAATTCTCTTGAGAATATTACAGACGAAGACGAAAATGAAAGTAGTCAAGATAGTTTAGAGATTCAAAATGATGATGAAATTGAAGTACAACCAACGGAGAAAGGTAGCATTGCTCTCAAGGTAAATGAAGTTAAAAGCTAAGGAGGAAATATTTTTGCAACAGATGGAAGTAGCAGAGGGCTTGTGAAAGGGAAACCTACCATCTAAGGGATATTTAAAGCTTCAGTGAATGCCGTGATAAGTTCAGTGAAACGAAAAGAAAAAACTCCTGGTGAACGTAAAAGCAGTTTCAATGGAAAAAACACTTTGAATTCAGCATACAACTAAGTAATCAAAAAGCCAAAAAAAGAGACATTAAACCCCTTGAATAGAATTAGCTTTTCACTTGTGGAAGCGATATAGCAATCATAGCAGGAATAGTATTTGAAATTAAAAGAAGAGGGCGTTGATAAGCGATTCTTCTAGATTAAAAGAGGAGTTACAGATGTTGTAGCTGGAAATAATGCAGTTTAGACATGGCTAAAAGGAATCATTCTATCAAGAAAAGGCGAAGAAATTGTGAGTAGCTCACCTAATGCTGGTCCTGCAGCTTAATTTTTTAACAAAGTTGCAGTTAAATATTTACATCGAAACGCAGCAAATGACACCAAGAGGGTTATTTTAAAGCAGCAAGTCGTTCTAAAACATATTTAAAGTATTTATTTAGACAAAGTCAAGTCATTAAAGACATCCTCGAAATCATTAACGTAAATCAATATATTGCCTCCATCTCCAGTTTTAGTCCCAGTAGGATAAACTGCTTCAGCTGCTGGAAACAATTCAATATCGGGAAATAATAACTAACTCGGATCGGCTTAGAATAATATAAATATTACTAATATCAACTTAAATAATAACAATATTTATGATGACTAGATTAATGAAGACGATTTTGAACAGGAAAGCAGCTCTCGAACTCTTAATTTAGTTACTTATGATTATTTCTTGAACTAATTCGGATTTAAAAAGCTGGCCGAAACGAAATTACGATAATTCTTAGAAAGCTGTGCATACTACAGTGGAGTCTCCTCGAGGATAAGGACATTCACTAAGCTCTATGGGTTTAATAGAGTCACTAATTTCGATTTTGAAGACTTTGATTTCTATGCGAGGATGCTAAGTTTTCTTGAAGATGGTGCGACTTCTCAGTAGCTTCTAGCTGGAGTGATTCCGTTTGGGAGAATCATTGAAGCTCTCGTCAAGCGGTTCGATGGGAAGATCGATTTGTCAAAGATCAAGCAAGAACTTGAGGCAATAAAAATACCTGACATTACATAAAAACAGAAGAATAAATTCGCAGCTGAATCGGATGCGGTACTTGATATCTTCCTGTCCGCATTGGTAGAAGAAAAGAAACTCACAGTTTAGAGTCTTTGCAATGTATTTACAGCAGGTGATGCTGACTAAGATCATGCACTTTGTATTGAAGAATACATGACTCTATTGAGACATGTCGAATACAAAATGTTCAATCCTATTGCGGCAACAAAATAGTATTACTCGCATTGTGATCTCCTTGATCGCTACACAGGTAGAAATCTCATGAGTTTTACGTAATTTGCGTTGAATGGGCTGAGTAGTCATCTATTTAGAAAAAGAGTTCAAGATAGCTTCTTATCAAAAGTGGATTAATTCGATGCAATTGATCGCTATGAAGCGTTAGAAAAACTATGGATAGATAAGAAAGATGTTATTCGGCTTCGTTTTGTCAAGCATTCTGCATATACTCTGCAGTATCGACTGATGATAAAGAAAATTGATGACTTTTTGGCGTAAGATTCTTCGACATAAAGGACTTAATCTGCTAAAAATTAAGTATGGTTTACTTACCGTCTCCTGGATGAGGAAAGCAAAAGGATTATGACTGATGCGCTGGTAGCATCGTTGCTACCAGAAGAATTTGGTTTAATAGGAGAATCATCGATTTAATTAATTAAATAATTAGCATCTCCTCCATCAATTTGAACAAAGAGAGAACAATTTCATTGTCTCAGCAGCAAAACTCCACTCTTTCATTTCTTTTCTATAATACTCTTATTATTAATCTTGAAAGAATAATACGATTTAACATTCATTATTCCTTTCTACTGAACTGCTTTTAAACTAGTTTAACGCAGCATACAACATTTCAATAATAAAAACAAACATTCTTTGACAAATATAATAAATTCATACCTTCAAAAACCCTTCTAGACTACACTAAATCACAATTCTTTCTCGAAGAATTCTTGCATAACACAGCAATCTGTGATTTTTTTGAGTTTTCCAAAATTCATTTTGGCTTAATTCCAGTTATTTTTATTGAGTACTAACTCCACGAAGACCATGACAGTAGCTATTGAAGAGATGACAATCATAAATGATAAATAACACCATTTCGAATACGGTTATCCAACTATTAGAGTCGATATAAAGTAAGCTAGAACTAGCAGTGAGAGAAAAAAGTGCAAGGTTTAAAACAGCAAAGGTATCTTTCTTACAACAATGACTCGTTCGATCCAAATACCGCAAGTCAAAACTGCAGTAGCTGAGAATAAAATAAGAACCAGCACTCTTAACGCACTATTAGAGGGATAATTTTCTTCATACTCCGACCACTAGCAGATCTAAACAAACTCAAACACGCAAAGAGTCAAATACATAACTATGAGAATCGTTTCTTGGATTTTCTAGAACATCAACTTTTTGAATTCTCTTTTCCTAGCAATTTTATCATCCAAATCACTTGAATTGCTGCCGTTATTAGTCTTAATTCCATTTTTACTCTTCCATATTTCACTGTAGCAATTCGCTAGAATCTACGAAGAAGTCCTAGAAGAACCCGTAGAGTTTTTCTTGTTACTATATGCTTTTTTCGCTCGTTTAATAAAACTAAACACCGAAATAAAATCAGCTTTAATATCATCGAATTCACACTTTTCACTTGAAGCAAAGTATTTCTTAGTGAACTCCATTCGAGGGTCGATCTTTTCTTGGTTTGCAGAGTGACTGCTATTCTTTTTTGTGTTGTTATTATCTTCTAATAAGATAGGTCCATCATTTTTTTATTCAGTTTAAACATTCTATATATCAAGAATACCTGCTGGTGGATTTGCAGCATTATCTTCCTTCACCTCTAGGTTTAGTTCCCCTTCTGTGCCTAATTACTGTGTAATAAGTTGCCTATCATCTAAATCTAAATGCTCATTTGGATTGAGTGGTTAGAGTTAGCTTTAATATTATTATTGTTGTCCCTAGATTGATTCTTTTTGTTCTTCAATATCTTCATTAATTTATTAATAATTTGCGTTTCCATTCTGTTAACCATTGATAGCTTGGTTTTGCCCAGTTTGTCCCAGTTGAACTTAGGATAAAATCAATAATTATTATTATTACTATTGTCCTTGTTATGATTCTTCTTTTTTATTTGGTAGTAATAACTCATTTTCACAATCTTTCTGTACTTTATTCTTCGATTCTTCGATTTATTTTTCCACAGTGAGCAGCTCCTTGTACTCATTTAGAAAATTGCAAATATTTCTGCTTTATTTAAGAGTATTTGTCAATGCAAACTGCTCGATCGCTTCATCGGATGAGATATTTCGTGAGAGACTCTTTCTGACTAATTCTCGAAGTGTTGTCTCTTCCATTTAAAGAAACAGCGGTGTCTCCAAATTGCTCACATGAGCTTCATGGTGCTCTTTGTATTTATCCGGCAGTAATCCTTGCTTGTAAGAGTTACAATTCTCTTGCAGACAAAATGTAATTTTATTTTTTTCAATGATTTCTTCAAGTTTCTGTGGGTCTTTCAGCTAAACTGCAGAAGGAGATTAGTTTAGATTAGTTAAAGGTTTTTGTATTTAGGAATCGTGGTTGCTTTAGTTATTCTAATCTACTTATGAAAGATTTACAGAATCTACGTTATTGCTACTATTTGAATTCTCATCACAATCATTTTACTAGTAATCGTCTTCACTACTATCTCCTTGTTGGTAGACGTCTTCATCATCTATATGTTACCAAATATGTT
>Ga0302271_10003117_pt1 | contig 14282 bp, 7 predicted proteins | sample III_Bog_N1_1_FD_198767 | JGI IMG/M metagenome (GOLD analysis project Ga0302271, IMG submission 198767) | Peat permafrost microbial communities from Stordalen Mire near Abisko, Sweden - III_Bog_N1_1 | ecosystem: Environmental > Terrestrial > Soil > Wetlands > Peat | place: Sweden: Abisko... | reverse complement strand
ATCGAATTTGTTAACTACAAAGATTTTGTGCACGAGTTCCTCAAGGAAAAGAGAGTCAACGAAGAGCTTAATAAGCAGATTCTCTGAGCTATGGTTCTAGATTTTTGTGTCAAACTTAGAGATCAGCATTTTAATCTTTAATACACATAAAGATGGATTATTTGTTGGATTATTTTATCTTTTCGACTTTATTACAGAAAGATATTCCAAAATATATTAGCTTTATTTATTAAATTTTTCAAACAAATTAAATCTCTTCTCATTATAAAATGAAGATGAGCTCAAAAGAGAAATTATCTTTTTTTACACACATGATTGATCATCTTTTATGATTCTTATTGCTAAGATGTTAACATTAATCGAGTCTGATGAGACAAGTTGTGAAATCAAATTTTGGGGGAAATATAATTGATTTGGCAAAAAGAAGGAAAGAACTTCTCCAATATCGAAAATAACTCAAGCATGCTTTTCAACTCTTTCTCCTTCTCTTTGAGTCATCTCTCTCGCAAAGATTCCAGAATAGAGAGCTGGGGTGAAATAGGTCTCGTTTCTTACTGATAATGACAGAGGATTTTTCCAATTTCATCGATTTTCTTTTTCTTTTACAAACTCTTACGCACTATGATTGTCTTGAAGGAGTTCTTGGATATAAAAATGGCAATTCAAGTTCATCATTTAAGATAAGATAGTGGCTTAAGAGGAGGACATTTATACAGGTTTTCAAAAAAAACAGCATTCTTTAAGAATGTAGAATTTGAGGTTGATTTTAAAAAAAATGAATGGATTGATCTCTTTGTATTGTCGGAATCATTTTTAGAAACCTCAAGAATTTTAGATCGCTAAAGCAGAAGGTATCTAGATTCTAGGCAGATAAGACATGTTCCATTTTCTATTTCAAACATAATAAATATTTTATTTTCAATGGTTATGACAGTTTAAATTTTTTTCTTTTAAACTTGAACTGAAAGAAAATACAGTAAAACTCTATGTATTTAATGTAGTTAAATGGGCATCCACTCTATCCATTTAGTCTTATTATTCATTGAATGTGTTAAGGATGCTTGTTGGTTGGGTTTCATTTTTTATTATGTTAGATTTCAGTTCTGAATATTTTTCTTTAGATTCGCTTACATGCCATTTTTAAATATAAAAGTGCTTTTTCAATACAAAATGCAATGAGAGCGATGACAGCATAAAAATAGATAAGAGTTTATGTGAAAAAGGCATCTTTAAATGACAATGACCTAGCCATAATGTTTCATAAAATTGTAAATTTCTTTTGAATTGAAGTCAAAATAGCGAAGAGATAAAATGCTGAAATAAATAAAAAAATCACACATCAATAATTTTAAAACCAGAATATCAATGAAGATAATTTAAACAAAAATGTCTTTATCTTGATTGCTTAATATTACTATTCTTCTTACTATGAATTACTTAAAATAATAAATTAATGAAGCCATTTTCATTGTTTTAACATAGAAAGAATTAAAAAAAATCAATCTAAATTCCTTCTTACTGGATTAATATTGTTTCAAAGAATGAATTAATTTTTTGGGTTAAACACTCTATTTGTTTCATCAATTAAAATGCTCTCTTTCTTTAATTAGAGTACAATTCAACATCGAAAATACAATGAGCCCCCATTATTTTCAAAGCGTCTGCTAATTTAATTTGAGATCATTTTTAGAGCTGATTAAAGCCGAAAGAGCGATTGTAGATAATTTCGATTAAAAATAACAAAGTAACTTGATTTATCTGAAAAATGGAAGAAACGCTGTTACTAATTGATATATAAAGTGTATGAAACAGGAATTATCTGAATAATAAAGACTAAAACTCAGAATCTTTCTCCTCTGATTCTTCTGGCGAGATGGAGATCCTTGGTCATGATAGTGACTCTGCGAGCATGGATGGCACAAAGGTTGGTGTCTTCGAAAAGTCCAACAAGGTAAGCTTCAGCAGCTTCTTGGAGGGCGAGGATGGCTTGGGATTGGAAACGGACATCGTTTTTCATTTCCATGGCGATATCTCTGACAAGTCTTTGGAAGGGGAGTTTTCTGATGAGTAGATCAGTAGTCTTTTAGTACTTTCTGATCTCTCTAAGAGCAACGGTGCCAGGTCTGAACTTGTGGGGCTTCTTCACTCCACCGCTGGTGACGGGAGCGGACTTTCTTGCGGCCTTGGTAGCAAGTTGTTTTCTAGGAGCCTTGACACCTGTTGATTTTCTGGCGGTTTATTTAGTTCTGGCCATTTCTGAAAAGTAATTTTATTAGGTTTGAGTGGTTGTTTGAGAGTTTGACGGTTTTTTTCCGGATTATTTTTAATTAATTTGTTTTTGTTATGGAAAATATTATCACCTTATTCTCTCAAAGTCTGCTCTTTATAGCAAACGAATCGAGTAATATCTGCCAGAGGATGTAGCTGGTTTGAAATCTGATCCCCCCACCCTCCCCCACCTGCAGTCTCTTCAGCCTTACATTTAGATCAATATTCAAATTATCTAAACAATTTATCCTCTTCGTTCCCTCTGGGTTAATGGAAACATTTGTCTAAATCTCACATATTAATTTAATCATTTTCTCATTCAAATTATCTTCATTAAAAAGAGTAATATTCCAACTGGCTTGCATTCTGAAGTAGTGCAATCTTAAATTGTAGTATTTGCATTATTAATAGAGCCTACAGTTTGGTTATTTTTTATGAAATAGGAGGCTTTTATTTTATTTTTTATGAGGTAATGAAGATGCTTAACATAAAATAAATGAATTCTATTAACAATCATTCTTACAAAAGTTCTATGTTTATTAGTTTTAAAAAAATACTTGGTTTATTTCTATTAACAAATTTATCCACTATGAAAAATAGCATTCAAATAATCTGTAGAGAAATTTATTTTTATTACAAATTATACATTCATTTGGGAAGAAAAAGATAAGAGATAATACAAAAATGTCATTTAGAAAAATTTAAATTCAAATATTTAAATTGCTTTGAGGCGAAATAGTAGAAAATGGATGAATTTAAAATCATGGAGTATTTTAAAATAATAAAAAGGGAATTTATTTAAGAAAGTTATGAAGAAATCAATGAAAATAAGGAATTCAGAAAGGGATGAAATGCAAAATTAAAAACAAAAAGGGAGAAAAATAATTCAAAACAGGGAGGAAAAATGTGTGAGTGAATGTGGCGGAAGGGGGGGAAAAATGCAAGATACAAGGGGTGGAAAAGTTTTAAAACTACAAAAATGAGGCAAAAAAGGGAAAATAAATTTGAAAAGTCAAAACGGAGATGGGGAAGAACAGATAAATTTATCAAAGTGCGAGATTAGAGAGGGTGAAAACAAGGATTATGAGGTGGAGCTTAACAACTTAAAGTAGAGGAAAAAAAGAAGGAGTCTTAGCAGAAATAAAAAAGGGCAAACAGGCTCTGAAAACTAGCTACAAGGAGTCTTGAGGCTTTAAGCTATATGTTGAAGATAGATGATAGCAAGAAACGATTAAAATTAATCAAAAATGTATGTTTGGTTGCAGTCTCCCCAGTCTTTATCTTTTAGAAATATTTTTAATCAAAAGCACATCATTAACCTATAATAATTAAGTCAATTTGAAATTATAAAATTACTCTCCCATCAACCCACATTGAATAGTTTTTTTCAAATTCTTTCATTAATTATTGATCCAATTAAAAAACAGAATCTCAATGAAACTAATTTAAATAAAATAACCTTATTATGATTCCTAATTGTTGCTGGCAATTGATCCTTTGATATTAAGCCTATTTGCCTATTTAATCCACTTTGCTACATAAAATAGCAAACTGCAAATTACTTTAAAGAATTAATTAATAAACCAACTATCTTTGCTAACATAGAAAAAAGTTGTTAAAATTACTAGCCCCTTTCTTTAAGCCTTTTTATCTTTTTACGAAAATATGAATATTCCTCCCCTTATGTTTTTCAAAGAATCAATCAAAGTTCCTTCTTACTGTATTTATAATGTTTAAAAAAAGGAAATAACTTTTTGCCATAAACACTCTATTATTTCATCAATTTGTTTAATTTCTTTACTCACGTAGATCCAGCATCAAAAATATACAGAGCTTAATTTCAGTACTATTTATTATTTCAATTTGAGATAATTTTAGAGCTGAATAAAGAAACCCGAAAGAGCGATTGTAGATAATTTCGATTAAAATTGACAGAATAACAACTTGAATTATCTGTACAATTAAAATACCCTATCTAAAACACCCTAAAAACTAAGAAGCACAAAGTATTTAGTTACTCAAATACTATTTCAAATATAACTGAATGATTTTTTTTTAAGCAGTTCAAAACTGAGCATGAAAAGAATTTTCTACTAAGATGCATCTTAAGCAAAAGAACAATACTGGAATATATATTTTTTATTTTTTAACCAATTAAGGCTATGTGACGTCTTCAGTTGTTGGAAAGACCAGTCATATCCTTGAGCCTTTTCATCATTTGAGGATCTGAATCAGAATCCCATTGAACTAACTCAATTCTCTCTTGCATCTTATCCAGAGTATCCTTTAAAGAAACAACACAATTAGACCAGAATATTGCAAAGATCAAATAATAATTTATTACTTTGAGCATCTTAGCGAATTCTGCTGACATTTCTTCAATTTTGCGCTTCAGCTCTTGAATTTCATCTTCCTTCTTCTTCAGTCTGTATTCATAATCTTTTGTCATATCCACAATCTGCAAGTCTTTCTTTTCTGCAATAGTACAAGTTATTATGATTAAAACTCTGAATAGAATGGTAATATTTGCATTATTCAAATATTTTTAAAATTCTTATATGGATTCCCAACTTTATTTGAAAAAACAAAGCAATTGGAGTTTCTAAATGTAAGTATTATTTTACTAATTTCTTCATCCTTTTCAATGACTGTCTTGTTCAGATCGTTCACTTGATTGAGTAACTCATCTTGCATTTGTTTGTATTATCGAGTCATATCAGAACTATGTTTTTTTTTACCATAAAATCAGTTTAAAACGTTACAAAAGCTAATCATTATTACGTGATGGAGAATAAGCGATCTTTTTCATTTTTAAAATCCTTGTCTAAGTCAAACAACCTTGCTCTCAGTTCGTTCTCAGAAGCTTTAGATCTATCGGCCCTTTCCTATTCATAAGCTAGCAAAAATAAATTACAATAACAAACATCAAATGTTTCTTATAACTCTACCTAACTTTTGTATTAGAGACTCAACTTTACTGCGAAGGACTTGTTCTTTCTCCGCCGCTAGCTCATCTCCTCCATCCTTTCCCTTTCCCTTGCCTTTTCGAAATCAAAAACAATTTTTAAATGAATGACATTGTTTTTGGGTTATTTACCTCCTTTTTTTGACATTCTTAATTTCCTTTGCTATTTTTTTGATGATATTAAGAAATTATGAAAAAGGGAAGTTATTTTTGAGAGAGTTTAAGGGGAAAATCAACCTTTAAAAATCATAAAAATAATTATCATTTTTATACAAATTCTTGCAAAAAATTGACTTGGGTGAAATAAACAGAAATTATTAGTTTTTTTAATTTTTTTTGTTTGAAGAAGTTGTTTCAAAAAAACAAATGCAAATAAGTAGAGTATTAGTCAAATTATTGTTCAATGATGAATTTTATGTAGTTTTAATTTCTTTCCACAAAAAATACACTTTTAACACAATTAACTGAAAGAAATATTGGCAGAAAAGATTTTCCCGTAGAATTGAGATAACATAAAAAAATACGTAATGAAAACAAAATGGGAGAGATTAAACAAATATTAGGAGCATTGCAACTGGATAGTTTTCTTGATTGTAAGAACTGTAATTAAAAGAGAGGCAAAAGAGGGAATATAATTTAATTTAGAGCAAGAAAAAAGCCAACATTCAAGTTATCGGTTTGTTTTGTTTTGGATAAAATACATATTGCAGATCTACTAATTGACGCAGGTGCCATCAGCAGATTTTTCTATCAAAACAACTTTACCTTTCTAGTTGATGAGCGCTGTTAACTAATTACTTGCTTCCCAGCGAAAGTTCATCAACCCTCAGGAGAACAAACACTACTTAGGGAATTAAAGCAGCAAACTTGCCATGACGGATCGCACTTCGCCATCAACAAAGGGAGGTGTTGCGCTCTCCTTCAATGCTGCTCCTACCAGTAAATTCTTTTCTAAAGGAATTCAATCTAATTTCTTTTAACAGAACGAGATATTGGTGTCGAACCAGGAAGAGCAGGAATCCCAAATTATCTGTCTTCGCGAGCAGATACTTATTTAAACATGAATCCGAGTGGCAATTAAACATTTAGTGGTGGTCTCAACATAAGCTCAAGCAGCTCACATTCAGATTTTTACACAGGAATTTAGGGATCAAAGCAGAATGTCCTAAGGAACAATCTTATTGAGGAATCAGTGCTCAGCCAAACTCAATCCTATTCAGGGAATCTAGTGAACAACATAAACAAAATTTTCAATCCTTACTAGCGCAGTACCACCAATATCACACCTAATAAATCCAGTGAGAATCTTCATGTAAATCAACCATTTATTTTTAGAGAGTTTAGTATTGGTTCCAGTAATGTTAAACTAAAACGTTGAAGATTTTTGCAAGTTGTTTCGATTGTATTTGAGAATTCATCATGAATAAGTTTGATTAAACAATCTAATTGGTTTAGGATATATTTTTAAATTTGTGCCTTAATCCTCTTTCTTTTGGTTAATAGAGAGATAAAAGCTTAGAAAGTTCACTTGAGCGGTCAAGGTTTGCAAGTAAACTATTCATTTATAAATCCTTCACTTTACTAATATCTTCTTATCTTCTAGGTATTAAGCATGAAAGTAGTCTAAATGCAACTAATCAAGAGATTTTGAATAAGCTGAAGCAGCTTTAAAATCCAAATTAGGCAAACAATGTGAAAGGTAAAAATTCGATACCTAATTTTTATGTCTCTGGATAAGCTTCAGTAACGTAGTACAAATAGCAACCTCCATATTTCGAATAAAATTAGATTAATAATTAGCCATAACATTCAGCAAAATTATCTAAAAATGATAATTATCAAAAAGGAGTTAATTCGAATCTGCTCAATAACTCACTACCTAACTAAATTAAACGAAGTGTCACTCCAAATAGCCTAGGAAAAGAATTAGGAATTAAGAATAAGAGTAATTTAAATGTTCCTTAAAATTAACTTTTGACCCAACCCATGCAAGAAGAGTATTTACCAATGCCCAATAACCCTGCGAATATCTAAGGAATTGATTCTCTCGAGTAAAGACAATCAATGTAAGGGGATTTAAATTCTTTTGATCGTCGAAACACTCCTTAGTAATAGTAGTCTCAAGATAATCAAGCGTACTAAGCTTTTGCAGAGTTGCAGAGAATTTAACAAAGCATCAATTATCCTTCTTAAACTTAGACTCAGCAAAATTTATTTTCTTAAAATCAGCAAGGACAACAAATATTCTCAGGAAATTCACAACCATAAAAACAATCTCAGAATAAGGCTCCAAAGACAACTAGTGCAGTTCTACAGAAAGCAAACTAAAGCTAATCTAATAATTACAACCTTAACCAGTAGAGAGCAAGTACTCCTCTTATCCTTAGCAACAATTACTACAATACTCAATTTGACAACAAATAAAAATAGCAAATGATCCCCAAGCCAAGACATCCTAGTGGAGAAGAGTTAAGTTATAATCCTGGAAGATTATTATCTGATCCATAATAATCCAATTAGTCTTCAAGAGCAAATCATACTTAAAATAACAGTAAAAACACCATGAATAATGTCAACGGAAAATGGATAGAGGAAAATTATCTTGTTAGTCCTAAAAACGGAGCTTCTTCAACGAATAGTCAAAATGGAGGCAGTCAAGAAACTTTACATTCCCCATCTAAAGGAGGTAAATAGAGCAAAGGTGTTTCTGTCAGTAAACAGTCTAGTTCGCATTCTTTATGGAATCAAAACACTTCTGAATAAGGGCAGTAAACTTAAGAGGCACAAATGATCAAATTGATCAAAGACAAATTTGGTGATTCATACTCTAATTATCTTCTCTCTACTAATTAACAGTAATAGCTGCAATAAATCCAATAAAATAGCAACAAATAACCTAAACACGGGTGCTACTCCCAGCCACTTCCAAACTAAATAGTAGAAAAAGTTGCTTAACTCACAACGAATATGTAATATCAAATGAATTAATAACTGATTCATGATGGAGAAACTCCTCGAAAAGTCAATAAAAGTATGCCTCTCTAGAGTTAAAATCTCAAATTAGCTGACTCCAGAAAGGATCACAATCAACTTGGAATGCCTTAATAATAGGATATTCTCCCTAATGGACATATTAAAAGCACCAGCAATAAGGAATAAACCAAGCATCAACAGACAGCAGCAACAACTCCAAAAAACATCTCCCAACAGAAAATACCTTCTCCTTCCAAGACTAATTCTGCTTAATATCAATAGTAACTTGAACTGAATAACTAAATTGAGAATCAGATTCAGCAAGGTTGGAATGGCCAATATAATATGCTTTATCTTGATAGCAATAATCAGCAATAATACCTTAATGAGTTTAACAATGGATTTAATCCTAATTTGTAACCTCCCTTACAACCAATGTAATTTAGCGATTATAATCAACAAGGATACACTCTCAACCCTATGTAATAGCAAGAAAATAACAATGGTAGTATGAACTAAGTGTCTCTAGGTAATTACCCTTTATAATAATAATTACAGTAGCTTTAGTTTTTCTAGCAATAATAGCAAATAAACTCCTAGCTGTCACTAGAGATAAATCAGCAAGCATAATTTGCATAATAAAAGTTAGCAGATCAATAATAGATATTTCTCAACTTGTTGCAATCCTAATCACCTCCAAACAGTCAGAATAACTATCCTGTTTTTCAAAATAATAATATTTACAATTAGCAACTATTAACTACTCCAGCGATGAGCGATATAAGAGTAAACCAATAACTCAACTACTAACAGCAAAGCGCTCTTGTAAATCTAAATAATGTTTAATAGCCAGGCCTTGGTGCTAAACCCTCAACATCATAGCCCAAATAAAATACTACGAATATGGAAACAAAATCTGTTCTGCCTGAACAAACTCATCACTCTTCTTCATCTGATTAGATAAAGGACAACCAAATAGAAGCAAGTCAATTAAGCATGCATTTGGATTAAATTTCAAATACAACTTCTTAATCTTAAGTTCCAAAGGAAAGATAACCTTCGTTAGACAGCCCTATTAAAATTTAGAACAAAGAAAAGCTAGACTAAATCTAGAAAGTGTCTCTAGTCGTCGAAGAATGTGTGTTTTAACTAATGCAAAGCAGAGAGTTTGAACATTAAGCATAGTATTTGACGAGATATCAAGCAGTTATCAGTGACTTATCTTCGTTTTCGGTATCTAACTCTATTTCTAAAACATTAAATATGCTTAGAATTATCAAAATTTTAAATATTGTTTGCAGAATCTTCCAATTAGCAAATCGATGATGAAAGAAGTGTAGCGCTCAATAAACATGCAAGTTGTCTTAATTCAGATCATCTTGTATGAGCACATTGTCGTAATCAAGCAGCTGAGAGAATCTGTTAGAGGAGCAATCAGCATGAACGAGAATTTAATCAATATTCTAAATTCATTTCAATATGTGCACTCAAGTTTCATTCTCATTCTCCTTATCTTCGAGCAAGCCATTCAAGATAGGAAGAGCGCAGGTGATCTTAGTGCTATTGAGTTTGACTTATCGACTCTAGATCACATTGTCAAAGAAAGAACGAAGAAAAGAAAAATGGGTTTTTTAATAAAAAACGCAGATAAAATATCTATTCTGAAGAAATTCAATGACATTCTCTAGCCCTTGATCTAAATTCTGTAAGTTTTTACTATTTTCTTAGCAATTTTTTTTATCCTTACATTGGTTTGAAGAATCGAAGGTCAGATTGAACTCCATGATGATCACAGAGGGGCTCACAATCTTTATGAAGATTTCTACTAAATTTAGGAAAATATTCCTAAGCTGCCAATATCTTAAATCGTTGATTTCTGCTTGAAACTCTCCAATGATAATGTGAGAATTATATGATAATAACTCCTTTTGATTCCTTTCTTTTTTTCAGATTCATTTTATCCAAGAAGAAGTTGATCGTCTCCAGATTTTTCATGAAAGAAAATCAATTGCAAAGTCTCTGGAAATGGAGTTTATTAATGCAGATTCAGAAAAATAAGAAAACTAGCATGATGACATTAACAGGGCTGAGATAGCTGATGATAAAGATTAATTGAATAAAAAGACGAAGGGACAAGATGAAACTTAGTTATCTTCTTCTGAAGAAAAAAAAGAAGAAGAGCAATAAAATCACGAACATCCAAGTGAAGATGAAGAATGTCCTTAATATTCTATTATTGGTACTATCCATCCCCCTTATTTGAAGGATCAACCAAAACATCCTTACTCGCTAGTCCTTGATCTCGATGAGACTCTCGTTCACTATCAAGAAGTAAGTTATTAGATACCTTTAGGTTAATAGTTATTTTTCGATTATTAATCAGTTAGACGATGGAGGTTAGTTTTTGGTGAGACCGTACGCTGAGTTGTTTTTGGAGGAGATGTCCTAGTATTATGAAATCATAATTTTCACAGCAGCTCTGCAAGACTACGCTGATTTTATTCTCGATATTATTGACGCTAAAAAGTCTATCTCTCATAAGTTGTACCGCCAGCACACGATTATTTTCCAAAACTCCTACATCAAAGTACCAATTTCAATAATAACTTTTTCCTGATGAGTTATTTAATATCTTCTAAATTGTTTTAAAGGATCTTTCAAGGATTGGCAGGGATATGAATAAAACTATCATAATTGATAATCTTGCTGAGAATTTTAAACTCCAACCTGAAAACGGTATCTAAATATAATCTTGGTATGGAGCACCTGAGGATCGAGCACTTTTTGAATTAACCCCTTTACTCAAATGTAAGTTTATTTGCATTAAAACATACTTATTTTGATAACTTTACTTTTTAGAAATTGTCGAGAAGAAATTCCGCACTGTGTAGTCAGCTTTTTCCTAATACAGAGAGATGACAATGTAGAACGTAAGCATGGGTATTGCAGAACCTCATCTTAACTTATCCTTGCAAGAATCAACTGAAGCAGAAGAAGAAGGCGAATAGAAAATATGAATCTAAGCTAAAATCTAATTTTCCAAAGCATAATTCAATTGTTGAATTATGTCCTCTCTGATAACATTTAGCTTAGTTACATTAAAAATGAAATTCAAAATACCAATAATCGATTAGATGGCTTGTTATTCATTGTATTTCAAGATTTTTTGAGTTGTTTTTTCTACTAATCAGAAAAAAAAATATTACAGTAGAGTTCATTGAATTATTTGAAAATTATTATTTTTGATGAATAATGTTTATTATTTAGATGATTAGCCACAAATAGTTTTCTGTTCATTGCGAAACAATTCAAAGGGAGTATTTAACCTTCAATACACAAAAGGTTTTTTATTAATAAACTATTCATAACATATGAGGTAGTCTAATTCCACCATCCAAGCGGAGAATAGATCCAGTCATAAAGGAATTCGAAGCTAATCCAAGGACAGCATCAGCAAACTCCTAAGGATGACCGATTCTTCCAAGCGCACTTGCTCCTGAAAGTTAGTCAATGAGTTTCTAAGGCATCATAGCACCCATTGGAGTTTAGATGATTCCTGGAGCAATAGCGACTACTCTGATTCCGTATTTTCCGAGATCTCTTGCAAGTGGAAGAGTCATTCCTTGATAAATTTTAGAAATGAGTATTAAACCAAAAGATAAACATTATATTTACCAAGGATAGCACCTTTTGAAGCAGAATAAACAGATTATCCTCTCTGGCCTTCAATACCAGCAACGGATGCAACATTAATGATAACTCCTCTCTCTTTGAATTCATTTAATGGCTCTTGCTTAATCATCTATTAGGCAGCAAACTTCGAAACATTGAAAGTCCCTACAACGTTGACATCTAGCACTCTAATAAGCTCATCGCTGTGTATGGTTTAGTCAAGATTCTGAGAATAAATAATTATTAGCTGAAACATCAAACATCTATTTTTTACCTTGCCGCTAAGGATGAGACCTGCTGAGATTACTCCTGCTGAATTAAGGACAATGTGAAGAGCTCCAAATGCTTCTACCACTGCGGTAATTAGATCTCTAACTTCTTCCTCTTTAGATACATCAACCTTGAGAATTCTAGCTTGATCTTTACCATACTTTGCAACGATTTCATTTCCCTTTTCTACATTTCTATCAGCCATAAAGACTCTCACTCCCTTCTCGAGGAGTGCATACACTGTCGCTTCACCTAAGCCACTTGTTGCTCCAGTAACTAAGGCTACAATAGAATTGTCTAATTTCATAGTTGACAGGAAGTTGAGAGGTTAATTGTGAGATTCTTTTTTTGTTTTAATTTGTTTGACAATTCTTGAGAGGATTTCTTTTTCTATTTTGATTTTCCAATATCAGATGAGAGTGACGCTATTAAACGAGAAACATGATGTCACTTAAATTGATTCGCTGCTTACAACACCTAATCTAATATGTCAGAGTCATATCTTAGCTATTATTTTAGATAATTATAATAATCAAATATCTTTTCACTTAGAAATAAATAATTGTTCTTCAAGGTTTCTATTAAAATATCATAGCTCATAAAACAAAAAATTACAATAAAATGTTAAATTCACATAATTAATCCTAATTACAAGCACTTAGCATACTTAAAACTAATAAACTACTACATTAGCTGACACGCTTTACAATTCTGGCATTCTCTTAAAAATAACTTGACTGATATGCTTTTTGCTTTACCCGAGTGGGATTTGAAGTTACTAAAAAAGATATTGAAGAAAACCTAGCAAAACAACTAAATTGGGACTTCTCTGATTAATCTTCAGAAATCAATTTAAAGTATTTCTTAGCTTCAAAACCCCTGCTATTACTTATAATTATCTTAATACTACTCTCAAACATGCATTTCTATCTGTTAAAAATGATCGACATTTCTTGAAATAATATTATCAAACTCTAAAATTTAAACTATTTTTTAGATATTTCTTATTAAATCAATCTGGAAAGCTACTAAGTTTGTGGGTGCATTCAAAGTAAAAAACAACTAGAGATTTAAACAATATTATTCCTTTTCTAATTACTTCTCCTACAAGATTCTACTAACAAAATCAAACATTAAAATGACCAATACCTTACAAAATGAGTTTTAATATGAAAAAAAAGAATCATCTTTTACATAATTGCCTCAAAACTTTTCTCAATTGTAAAAGTAGATCTTCGTTAAGAACATTATCATTCCATCGCATCTCTTAGGCCGTGCGATAACATCGTAGAATGTAAAGATAATTCTCTTTAGCAACTTGTTCTTTTTTCTAAAATGATATTTCTTTTCTAGAGTAGATTCCATTCTCCAAATGAAAATCGATCATAGAAAGTGCCCTTCAAGGCATCACTTGTTGCTCGAGTAAAAAGAGAAAACTAACTTGGTGATACTTCTTTTAAAAGTTGGAAAGATAAAACCTTTTAAATTGAATCTTCCAACCATCATCTTCTACCATTACTGCCTCCTAAGCGCTAATAACCTGATCCTTTTTAGCGCAGTCCACAGACCCTTCGTATGATGAAATAACTACTGCTTAACCCAGAAGCAGATTCTTAGACTATTTTTTCATAGACATCACCAGAGCAATTTAAACAATTTAAATCTAAAAAAGTATTAAACCAAGAGGAAAATAATGAAATGCTCGTTATTAAAGACTTGCTGAAAGAAAAAGAAAGGCCTCAATCTCAGGAAGACTAAATCAATTCAAGGAAAAAATAAATCCAAGCATACTTAAAGCTAAAATCTTTCGACTATAATGTCAGCGAAGAAGAAGTATTTGCTCTGATTCGAAATACCTAACTGAATCCTCATGCTTCACTCAAAGGGCAGTACTTTTATTTCAACAAAGGGTCTTCCCCATATGATCTTTGCCTGACAAATTTTGAAAATAAAAACCCTTCATTTTACTACACAATTTCTGCGCATGTAAGCATTTATATTGCTTTCATTGATAATAAGCCTAATATCTTTTTTGTAAAGGGAGTGCTACAATACAATCAAGGAGACAAGTAACTGATGAGCATTGCTAGGTTTGAGAAGGAAAAAAAGGATTTTTACAAAATTAAGAAAAACC
>Ga0302271_10003112_pt1 | contig 14289 bp, 12 predicted proteins | sample III_Bog_N1_1_FD_198767 | JGI IMG/M metagenome (GOLD analysis project Ga0302271, IMG submission 198767) | Peat permafrost microbial communities from Stordalen Mire near Abisko, Sweden - III_Bog_N1_1 | ecosystem: Environmental > Terrestrial > Soil > Wetlands > Peat | place: Sweden: Abisko... | reverse complement strand
AGGTCATCTAAATCTAATCCTTCCATCATGTGTGCTGCTGATGATACGTTGATAACTCGGAATTAAGGTGTTTTCTGAAGAGTATCGAGAAGAAGATTTGTTAGAAGAAAATGTCCTAAATGATTTGAGCCAAGCGTTTTCTCAAATCCATCTACTGTGAGAGATCTAGTTTATTAAAGCAATCCTGCATTATTAACAAGCACGTCCAATCGGTTGTACTATGCTTTGAAGGCAGTTACGAATGCACGAACTGAGCTTAAATCTGACAGATCAAGCTTCATAAACTAACCAGATCCAGAACGAATGGTATTGATAATTGTCTCAGCCTCTTTTCCTCTTTTTTCATCACGACAAGCGAGAATGATCTTTGCTCCTAATTTAGCTAATTCTTTGGCAGTTTCTAAGCCAATTCCAGCATTAGCACCTGTGATAATAATGACCTGTCCAGTTAGATCACGACGTTCTTTGTTGGTAGAGTTGTTGAAGTATTTTTTTATGACAAGCAGAGATACTCCTGCAATGCCAACAACAGAAGCAGCATTGTACCCGAAAAGCTTCTTTTCAAGAAGAGTTTCTATTTTGAATTGCTCGAGTACCTTTTACATGAGATTTTTGTGGCTGGCTTAAATTTTGAAAGTTGTTATTTTTTGTATAAAAATGTTATTATTAATATATCTTTTGAGAGTTATTAAGCTGAGATTTCAATGAAAGAGAACTCAAAAGAGAAAATAAATAATTATTATCTTTGGATATGGAAGGATTGGTTTCATAGAACAATTCTTTTTTATTCTGGAAATGTTCTTTTTTCTTTTCAGAAATGTAACTACATCCCTGTAAATAAGTAATTTTCCTGATGAAGTATGTTAGAAATGATTTCAAAATAGCTCTCTTCAGCTTGGTAAAAGTCGTAAATATGCATTTATTTATTGTTTCAACCATATCAATCTCAAGCATTGCCTATCTGAAGAAATGATGGAAGTCAAAATATTTAAAAGAAGTTTTAATGAAAACATATAGTTCACATCTTTAATAAATACAGAAGTCATTATTAATAAGAATGAATTAAGATGTAGTTTTAGTTAGTTTTTAATCCTTGTAAGTCATTCAGTAACTGTCTCCTATTTGATTTCATGGAAAGAAAATAAAATGAGAGTAGTAAAGAAACACAATAAAGAAGGCAGAATTGATAATTGATAACTTTTTGATTAAAAACCGTTTACTTTAATATTACAAAATCTCTAAACATCAAAGAATAAACATATATATGAGGTTTACACATACTTATTAGAATTATTTGATAATCTTTGACAAAGAATCAGGCGAAGATATTTTAAGTTTAATAACAAATCTAATGAGAATTATTAAATAAAAACAAAAAAGTCTTTAAACTCAAAAATGAAGATAAAAATTTTAAAGAATCTCCTATTTTTTTTCATTTTTAAGTTGTTTAAGTGATAATTATTACCCCATTGCTTAATGGAAGCTTGACTTCAAAATAAATATTGTGCTAGTCTTTGCTTTATTTCCAACCAAAATAGATACAATATCCATACCAAAACAGCTTTTTAGCACAATATTCGTTATCACCTCCCTCACAAGAAATACTCTAAAGGCCATGATTTTCTCCATAAAATCAACTTTTTTTTTGCGATAACAAAAAATGAATTTGATTTTCATTTAAATGACTCACATTCTAAATTTTTATTCAAACTCACTTATGGGACCACCTACAGCTGCAAAAATATATCTCTCTTTTATCAATATCTTAAAATATTGCTGATTTCAATTGATTTTATATCATTTCTTTATGTCATTTTTTAATTTTAAAGATACTGAATGAGTGTAACTTCAGTGTGAAATTGCTGAATAACAGCTAAAATGGAATAGATAATTAAGTTAAACTCAAAATTGAATGTAAATTATGATTTCTTAAAATGAAAAGCATATGCACACAAAATTCTATTTTAGATCAAAGAATGTAAAATATCAATATTTTTTTTATGATTTTAAAAAAACAGACTTTTTCCTCATAGTTTAACAAGCTTTGCAGATATCTCCCATAACCTATCCTCATTTTCTACAGTTATCAACTTATTCTTTGTTTGTTTTACTCTGCAATCATCGAAATATTTTCCTTTTTCGAGTCTATTGAAATCCTTCAAAGCACAGTGGAGTGTAGTTTATGCTCCAAAGGAGGCGTTCATTGAAAAAAGTGAAAACAACGGGTAAATAAGATGGTAGATTAGTTTTATTACACCAACATAATTCCTAGATATTTCAGTCCTCACAACACCTGGGTGAAGACTCACAGCTTTCCCTTGGATATGACCTTCATCGAATCGTCTTTGGAGAGAATTCGTAAAGAGAATATTAGCGAGCTTGGATTAGGCATAAGCAGCAAATCCTTTTCCATATGGTCTTTTCTCAAAGTTCAGGTCATCTAAATCTAATCCTTCCATCATGTGTGCTGCTGATGATACGTTGATAACTCGGAATTAAGGTGTTTTCTGAAGAGTATCGAGAAGAAGATTTGTTAGAAGAAAATGTCCTAAATGATTTGCACCAAGAGTTTTCTCAAATCCATCTACCGTGAAGGATTTAGTTTGCGAAATCAACCCTGCATTATTGATAAGCACGTCCAAGTGGTTGTACTATGCTTTGAATGCAGTTACGAATGACCGAACTGAGCTTAAATCTGCCAGATCAAGCTTCATAAACTAACCAGATCCAGAACGAATGTTATTAACAATTGTTTCAGCCTCTTTTCCTCTTTTTTCATCACGACAAGCGAGAATGATCTTTGCTCCTGATTTAGCTAATTCTTTGGCAGTTTCTAAGCCAATTCCAGCATTAGCACCTGTGATAATAATGACCTGTCCAGTTAGATCACGACGTTCTTTGTTGGTAGAGTTGTTAAAGTATTTTTTTATGACAAGCAGAGATACTCCTGCAATGCCAACAACAGAAGCAGCATTGTACCCGAAAAGCTTCTTTTCAAGCAGAGTTTCTATTTTGAATTGCTCGAGTACCTTTTACATGAGATTTTTGTGGCTGGCTTAAATTTTGTAAGTTATGATAATTTGTTTAAAAATTTTATTATCAATCTTTCTTTTGAGAGTTATTAAACTGAGATTTCAATGAAAGAGAACTCAAAAGAGAAAATAAATAATTATTATCTTTGGATATGGAAGGATTGGTTTCATAGAACAATTCTTTTTTATTCTGGAAATGTTCTTTTCTCTTTTCAGATATGTAACTACATCTCGCAAATAAGTAATTTTCCTGATGAAGTATGTTATTCAAAAATAGCACTCTTCAGCTAGGTAAAAGTTGTAACTAAGCAGATATTTATTGTTTCAACCATATCAATCTCAAAAAGTAAGCCTAGATGTAGAAATAATGGAAGACATGACATTTAAAAAAGTTTTAATGAAGAAAAATAGCTCACATCTAATAAGTACAGTAGTCATTATTAATAAATAGGAATCCAGAGGAAGTTTTACAGAGTTGTAATCCTTGTCAGTCCTTAAACAACTGTCTTCTATTTGATTTCACTTAAAGAAAATCTTATGAGAGTTGTTAAGATGCACCATTTGGGAGAATATGTTACTTTTTGATTGAAAACCTTTTACTTTAATAATACAATATCTCAAAACATCAAATAATAAGCTTAGATTTGAGGTTTACACATACTTATCAGAATTATCAGAGATCTCTGACAAAGATTCTGGCTAAGATATTTTATTATTGGTACAAAAAATAATGAGAATTATTAAATCTAAACGAAAAAGCCTTTTAGCTCAATGTTGAAGATAAAAATTCTAAAAAAACTGCTATTTTTGTTTTCATTTTATGAGTTGTTTAAGTGAAAACTATTACCCCATTATTTATTGAAAGCTTGACTTCAAAAAAGAAATAGCGTAATAGCCTTTTTTTAGTTCCCAACCCAAAAAAGCTACAGTTTTTTACCATAATAGTTTTGAGCGCAATATTTATTATCTCCTCCCTCATAAGAAACACTCTTAAGATCATAATTTCCTCTAAAACTAAACATTTTAAAACTCACTTTTTATAGTATGTCACAAAAAATGTATTTGTTTTTTTCATGTAACTTACACTCATAGAAAACTTTGTTTTATCTTTTTCTTAAATTATTACTGATTTAAATTTATTGTTTTATCATTTCCTAATGTCATTCTTAAATTTAAATGCTCAATGTATGTTTTTTCATATTGCATTTCTCTTATCCTCCCTGCAATCCCTTTATTTTCATAATCACAGTGATTTATCTGAATCTTAATCCTCTGAAAAAAAGGGAAACAGCCAGCAAGATTCATTCTGTATGTCTGATATATCCCACATCTTAAGCGGCAAATCGATAACAATTTTTATTTCATGGCGGCATAATCACACTTGACTGATAAGCCTGTACCTTGATCATGAGGAGTGTGTTCCAACTGTTAAATATTTCAAGATCCTCCTAAAAACCTCTTTTTTATGAGGTTTTATTATTCTTAAAAATCAGATGGAGAGCAGAAATGCTCCAAGTTAACTAATTGAGAAGTTTTCATTAATTTTTGCGTGCCCACCAAATTCTAAAAAAAAAAATACTCCTTTTCGAACAATTGCTTAACTTCTTTTTCTAACGAAATAAAGGGTAATTTCTCAATAGAAGTATCTAAAATTTAAAGAAATAAATATGCCTAGAGATGCACATGTTATTCTCGAGTGGAAAAACCAGTATTTTTAGCACAAAACTATTTGCATTTTTTAAAATGCGGCGGGTTCCGCTAGTAGGATTAAATCTTAATCGACTATTCAAAATAATAACTTCAATTATTTTTCAAATGTCTAAATTCATCCTTGGGGTAGATTCTTTTTTTAAAAATAGCCGAAAAGGAGAAAATCATAGATCCACTTTGCTTGAAATGGTTTAGGCTTCCCTCCTTTATTTCATCTTCTATTGCTTCATGTGCTGCTTGTGTTTTTTGGTTTTAGCTTCTTGAAAGTTCTGATTCATAGCTTAAACTATCTATTAGTTAAGAACAGATTCTCTTTGCCACCATTTGTTTTCTGATTCAAATAGACTAACCATTTCCTAGAACCATATGTTGATATTTTTAAAAAAAATATTCTAAAAATTTCTTTATTTTTCTCTTATAAATCTTATATCTGCTAATGTCACTCGTCCTTATATTTCAAGTACCTTGACTAGATAATTTCTTTAAACTAGAGTTTTCCTGAGAGTTAAAATAGGAGGGTTTTAAAAAGTGTGACGAAGAAACAAATATAATTTGGTATCGGTTTTTCTTTTTCGAATAATAGAAGAATAGAAGGGGAGAAAAAAGAGCTGATATGAAAGGATCATGATTCTAGAAGAATTAAAAGTTTATAACGATTATAAAAGCGGAAGATTCTCGAAGAGGGTCTTAACAAAAGAAAATTTAAATTTGAGAGGGAGCTCAAATTATCCGAAATTAATAAAATCAAACAAAAAAAACAAAATCAAACATAAAAAAGAATTCATTAAAACAAAAATGACTGATAAGAAAGTTGAAGGTGGAATTGGTATTGGTATCGATCTTGGTACTACTTACTCTTGCGTTGGTGTGTTCTTGAACGACAGAGTCGAAATCATTGCTAACGACTAAGGTAACAGAACTACTCCTTCTTACGTTGCCTTCACTGAGAACGAAAGACTCATTGGTGATGCCGCTAAGAATCAAACCGCTAGAAACCCAGTTAACACTGTCTTCGACGCCAAGAGACTCATCGGAAGAAAGTTCAATGAGGCTGTTGTCCAAAAAGACATGAAACTCTGGCCATTCAAGGTTGAGGCTGGTCCTGATGATAAGCCCAAGATTGTCGTCACTCACAAGGGTGAAATCAAGAAGTTCCACGCTGAGGAAATCTCCTCCATGGTTCTCGTCAAGATGAAGGAAATCGCTGAAGCTTTCCTCACCAAGACCATTAAAAATGCAGTCATCACCGTCCCTGCTTACTTCAATGACTCTCAACGTCAAGCTACCAAGGACGCCGGTGCTATTGCTGGTCTTAATGTCCTCCGTATTATCAACGAGCCTACCGCTGCAGCTATTGCTTACGGTCTCGATAAGAAAGGACAAGGTGAAAAGAACGTTCTCATTTTCGATCTCGGTGGTGGTACTTTCGATGTCTCCCTCCTTACCTTGGACGACGGTATCTTCGAAGTCAAGGCCACTGCTGGTGACACCCATCTCGGTGGTGAAGATTTCGACAGCAAGCTCGTTGAGTACTGCGCTGCTGATTTCATTAAGAAATAGAACATCGATATCCACAGCAATCCTCGTGCCATGAGAAGACTTAGAACTCAATGCGAGCGTGCTAAGCGTATTCTTTCTTCTTCCGCTGAAGCCACCATTGAAGTCGATGCTCTCGCCGACTCAGTTGACTTCATGTTGAAGATCTCTCGTCCTAAGTTCGAGGAACTCTGCCTTTCCATGTTCAAGGAATGTATCCCCCCTGTAGAGAAGGTCATTAAGGACTCTGGTATGGCTAAGAACACCATCCACGAAGTCGTTCTTGTCGGTGGTTCCACCCGTATCCCCAAGGTCATCTAATTGATTACCGATTTCTTCAACGGAAAGGAGCCTAACAGATCCATCAACCCCGATGAAGCCGTCGCTTACGGTGCTGCTATCCAAGCCGCTATTCTCACTGGATCTGGTTCTGAACACATCCAAGATGTCCTCCTTCTCGACGTTGCCCCTCTTTCCATGGGTATCGAAACTGCCGGACAAGTCATGACTGTTCTCATCCCCCGTAACACCACCATCCCCACTAAGAAGTCTTAGACCTTCACCACCTACGCTGAAAACCAACCTGGTGTCCTCATTCAAGTCTTCGAAGGTGAAAGACCCATGACCAAGGACAACCATCTCCTCGGTAAATTCAATCTCGACGGAATTGCCCCTGCTCCCAGAGGTGTTCCTTAGATTGAAGTCTCCTTCGATATTGATGAGAACGGTATCCTCAACGTTACCGCTACTGATAAAGGTACTTCCAAGTCCAACAAGATCACCATTACCAACCAAAAGGGTCGTCTTTCCCAAGAAGAAATCGACCGTCTCGTCAAGGAAGCTGAGAAATTCAAGACTGAGGACGAATCCCTCAAGAAGAAGGTCGAAGCTAAGAACGCTCTCGAAAACTACACCTACTCCATCAGAAACACCCTCAAGGACGAGAAGCTCAAGGACAAGTTCCAAGGAGATGAGAAGGAGAATGTCCAAAAACTTGTTGATGAAGTATCCAAATGGCTTGAGTCCCACCACGAGGCTGAAGCTGAAGAATACGCTGCCAAGCAAAAACAACTTGAAGATCTCTTCAACCCCATTATGATGAGAGTTTACCAAGCTACTGGTGGTGTTCCCCCTGGTGCTGAAGGTTTCCCCGGTGGTGCTGGTTTCCCTGGTGGTCCCGCTCCTTCTGGTGGTGCTTCCAATGTCGACGAAGTCGATTGAGTATTCAATATATTTCAAATGCAGAGAAAATAGAAAAAAATAGGGAATTCCCCCCCTCTTGTTCATTTAAATTTTTTCATTTTGTGTCTCAAAAATCTCTCATTTTTTTCAAAACAATCCTAATTTCATTCCGCTCTTCCCTTTTTTAACTCAAATTAAAGAAATATTTAGTTTTTAGATCACATTTATTAAGCCCAAAATAATTAGCTCTTACCTGAATAAGATTATTTGCAATTAGTTTAGGATAGTTACCTTAACTCCCCCAAAAACAAAATAAAGTTTCGAGACAGTCACAAGCATAAGCATGATTGGATTAGAACTAAATAAAAAGTGTCAAACTTTTTTAAAAAATTATTTGATTTTTGTGAAAAATTAAAGAAAGGTAATGCCAAAACTCAAGAAAAAACCAACAGGAAACATTCTAAAATGAGCAAAACAAACATTAATTATTCCATAAAACTAACTCATTATTTTTGAATTTTTCCTCTAAACTATTTCACAAATTCTTTCATGATTCATCATCATAATCTGAGTCATCATCTCTTTCATCGTTTCCTCGTTTTAGTCTAAATCCTTTCTCTTCTTTACTAATAGGCTTGATAACACCAGCCTTGACGATTCTCCTCGTTAATGTAATAGTTTAGAAATCATCTTTTCCACCAAGTTCTTCGAATCCAACTACTCTATCCTTCGCAACTCCATCGACAAAGCAAACAATAGTCGGTAATGTACGCACTGCCAACTTTGAAATGAAGAAAGGTGATTTTTCTGCATCTAATTTGAAGAAACTGCATTCAGGATGCTGATAGGCAATCAAAGCCAAGTGTTTATCGATGATTTTGCATCTTTCGAAGTCTTTATGGTAGAAATGCACAATTGAAAATTTATTCTAAGTGACACTGGACAAGAACTCATCTTCTTTGATATCTCTGTATTCACCAGCTTTGCCTTTATCCTGCTGGACTTTGGAGTTCTTAGCGTTAAACTCATCTAATCTCTCAACCTTCATGCGATTCAAAATCTTCTCTGATTCTTCATCGAAGAAATCATCTTCTTCAGCATCAGAGTTAACATCCCTCAATGGCTTTCTCGCTTTGATCTCGATTCCTCTATTTTAAACTGGCTGCTTATTCTATCCCATTTGAAGCTTCATCTTATCACGAATAGCCTTCTCCATGACCTAATTTCAAAGAAAAAGGAGTTGAGTAAAAATCTTAATGCAAATCCATTTCTGGTCCTTCCAACTAACTCTGATCACAACTTTCATTTTGATTTATTACCACTTCGGTCAGCATATTGCCCATCAACGGATTGCTCATGTCTACTGTTTGTTTTTGATTTTTTAAATAAGTGAAAGAAGTACTTTTTAGTTTCAAATTATCTTTTTCCCTTGGAGATCAATTATTCAACTCTGATTTTTGAATAATTGCTCCTCCCTTATTATTCAATTATCCATTGTTTATCATCCCCCCGTTTCATTCCTTTGATCCTCATATTCATTCCTCCAATGACTCCAAAAATAATGAATATTAATTTAATTAAATATTTTTTTGGATCTTTTATCTATTTTCCTTATTTAAATTATAATTTAATCTTGTTTTTTGTCAGTATTAAAGGATAAAACAATGAAGCAATGCAATCAAATAGAAATCCTGTCATTACAAAAAAAAATTCTAAAAATAAAACTCTTTTTGAGCTTATCTTTTATTAGATAAAAAACGAAAATAAACAAATTTTCATTTAACATTCGAATTTCAAATATTCAAATGTGTAATTTTTTTCATATTCGAAATGAGGAAGCATTTCTCTACTAGTTTAATATCCAAACAATGCTTGGAGCATAATAATTATTTCTTTCCTGATATAATCTGTTGATTTTATTCTTTCTTTTTAACTTTTAAATGTAATAGTAAATGGTCATCATGCATGGTGAGAGCAATTCAACTTACCATTCTAAACTATTATTTTTGGTGAGCTATGCAGAGGAATAAAAGAAAAATTTCTGATTTGCTCAAATTGACTGATAACACTCTTAACATTTTCGATTTATCTATCCAATTAACGCATACAAAGGTAGAGCTTAACTGTTTGCAAGAGAGATGAAGCACAAAAATAATTTAATTTTATGCTTCTACTGGGAAGAAAGGATGAATTTAATTACAAGTCAGCACTCAAAACTACACATTCACGGCTAATAAGTAGTATGCCAAAGTGTCTTGCGATAGAATCTTAGTTCGTTATTAATCAAAACAAAAATACAATACATTTATAATTTATATTTCAAGATCATTCAGCAGAAAACAATAAAATGGTGAAATAGCTCAAAAACATCACAGGAACTAAGCGAAACTACGCTAAGGCAGGACTTCTCGAAGAAGCCTTAGGTGAGGAACCAAAGAAGAATCTAGTCGTGGAATCGAAACCTAAAAAATCTGAAAAGAATGGTGAATCCAAGGTTAAGAAAGCCACTAAGAAAGAGGCTGAAGTCATTGAAGAAGAAGACGATATCGTCGTGAATTTCGCACCTGAAGTAGCAGCACCAAAGAAGAATTTCGTTACCAGTGCTAAAGAAGGTATCCCTGTTGTGAAGAAGGACTTTAAAACTACTGAAGGAGGTGAACAAAAGAAGGATTTCAAGAGTGCAGGTGGAGACAACCAAAGATCGTTTAAGAGTTTTGGTGATTAGAAATCATCTTCTGGACCTAAATAGTTCAAAAACAGAGAATGGGGTGAATCAGATGATGACGAAGAAGCTCCTGGCAAGATTGAAGCTAAGCATGACAAAGAAAACATGGAAAAATATATTAAAAACGACAAGACTATTGAGGCTCTTAAGAAAAAAGGCATCACATATCTCTTCCCAATTCAAGAACACTGTTTCAGAGCTATCCAAGCAGGAAAAGATCTTATTGGTAAAGACAGAACAGGATCTGGAAAGACTCTTGGTTTTTCTTTGCCATTAATTGAGATTTTCAGAGAATAAGGCCTATTCGAAGCTAGAAAGGGAATCAAAAGAAGATAAGGTCCTTTGATTGTCGTGGTTGTGCCGACTAGAGAACTTTGCATTTAGGTTGCAAACGAAATAGCTAGTGTCAGACATTCTGAGAATGAATTCCGAGTCATGCAAGTCTACGGTGGAGTTGATGTCAGAGAATAAAGTGACAGAATCAGAGATGGAATTGAGATTCTCGTTGGAACACCTGGAAGAGTCATCGATTAATATGAAAGAGGTGCGTTAAAGTTCACTGAAGTTAAAGCTACGGTGCTTGATGAAGCTGATTAGATGTTAAATTTCGGATTTCAAGAAGATATTGAGAAGATCTTCGGATTTATTAAGAACGACAGAGAAGGTTAAGAAGTACAGAATATGTTATTCTCAGCAACTATGCCACCTTGGGTGCATGAAATCGCTAGCAAGTTCCTCAAAAAAGACAGAGTCATTATCGATCTTGTTAAGAACTTAGGAAGCAAAACAAGCGAAGATGTCACGCATCTTGCGATTAATTGCCCATATTTCTAGCGAACGGAAGCGATTGGTGATGTCATTCTCTGCTACGGAGGTGGTGCTCATGCTAGAGTGATTATCTTCTGTGAGACGAAAAATGAAGCCAACGACATCATGCTCAAAGCAAATATTAAATAAGATCTGCAAGTGCTCCACGGTGATATTCCTTAGAAGCAAAGAGAAATCACATTTTAAGGTTTCAGAGAAGGTAAATTTAAATGTTTAGTTGCAACTAATGTCGCAGCAAGAGGACTTGATATCCCTGAAGTAGATCTTATCGTTTAACTCGAGCCACCTAAAGAATTCGATGCTTATATCCATAGAGCAGGTAGAACAGGCAGAGCAGGTAAAAAGGGTGTCTGCATAACTTTCTATACCAAAAAGCAAGTTGGATTGATTGAGAGAATCGAAAATAAATGCAGAATCAAAATGCAAAGAGTTGGCGCACCTTAACCAGCTGAATTAGTTAAGGCTTCTCAGAGTGATATCAAGAGAAATCTCATGTCAGTGAACAAGGATATTCTTGAAATTTTCAAGGAAGTTTCATAGAGTTTAATCGCAGAATTCGGAGCAGAAATCGCTCTTGAAAGAGCAATTGCATATATTTCCGGATACACTGAAAAAATGACTTAGCGATCATTGCTATGCTGCCTTGAAGGATACATCACATATATTGTCAAATCTCCAATGGAATACAGAAACCTCGGATATGTTTGGGGATGGTTGAAGTAGAATTTCCCAGGTGAAGTTACCGACAGAATCAAAGGCATGAAGAAATTCAATGATTCGAAGGGTGCAGTGTTCGATGTCGCCGAAGCTGACAAGGAATATTTTGATAAATTCATTGAAGAACAAAATGTCTTCGAAGAAGATGTTTACTCCAAGAAAAGAACAATTTAAATGCAATTAGAAGTTGCTACCGAACTACCTGATGTCGAAGAAGAATAAATGGGCTACGGTGGAAATAGTTATGGAAATAACAATGGATATTCCTCAAGAGGTGGACAAAGAAATGACAGACAAGGAGGACAGCGTAATGGAGGATCATCTTAGTCACGAGTTGACCCTAAACTTAAGAGAGAACTTGAGATTTTCGTTGGTGGATTAGGATTTGATTCTACCGAAGAAGAAATCTCAACATTCTTCTCTAAGAACAACGTTAAATTCTCAAATATTAAGCCACTCCAAGGTAAACAAATATTCAGAAAAATTAAAACGTTTAAATATACAGACAATCTCCACATATCACACTTTCATATTTGCTTTTTACAGATTCTCAATAGTTCTTTTCTAACCTTATTTTATTAATTATTTGTAGGTGATGATGGTAAATTCAAAGGCATTATCTTCGGTATGTGCTAAGATCACGACACTGTAGCAAGAGCTTTGGCATTAAATGGAACCAAATTCAGTAACAGACCACTTAGAATCAATATGTCTGCTCAAAAGGGTTGAATTTAACAAATAATAAGCTGAAAAATGCTTATTTTTTTATTCACATTATCATCTTCACACTTTCCCTTCTTCAATCAAGCCCTTATTACATTTACTATTATCCTCTTAATCATTATGTCAGCTTGAGTATGTATGTGTTTGGTTGCTATATGTCTTAAAAGAATACATTCCTCGATCTCATTTATCTGCCTTTCTACCTTTATTCAAGTTAATTTTTCCTTAATAATTTTGGAATGTACATACATCTCGAGTTTAATAATTTAAGAATTCTCAACCACAACCCTATGCAACAACTACATTTTTCACTCAATAAACAATTTAAAATATACATAATCCTATTTTAGGTATTCTCACCATCACCATTTTCAATTTAAAAATAAGATCCTATCTGATCTGATCTAATCCTCTCGATTCTTCCTCATCTCTCTCTCTCTGATCTGATTATTATCATTTTTTCATATGTTTTTTACTGTCCATCTACCTTAGCTCCTATTTTGTATCTAATATCTATGTTTGTCTCTAGTCCTTCTACGTATCTAAGTATCGATTAAGCAATGTGTTTTTCATTTTTTCTCTTGTATAAATCACTGATATTCCAAATCCTAGAACTGATCCATTACATAATGATTTACAGTATCTCAAATAATGGTTTCTCCCTCTAGAAAATCTAAATAACACAGAGAGAACACTTCCAACAGTCATGCACTTCAATGTATCAATAAATAACTGTTTTCGAAGTGCATCCGTCCCGTATTTCAGGTATCCAGGAGCAGCACTACTTAAGTTGAGTTAAAATTGAGTAAGAAGAAGCACATCTCCAAAATAAGATGAAAGATTATTAGATATTTCTTGCATTTCCCTTATTAATCAGTTCGTTTTGTTCTTCTTTCCAGAAAAACAAAAAACAATTTTTAGATAATTCCAGATCTTATTTGATCTTCGAATCTTCTTTCTTAGTGATAATCACAACATGAATCGTGCTTTCCAATCAGCAGAATCTCACACAAATAATCAGAAAATAACAAAAACACATCAAAGATCATCTCCTTTCATTTATTCAACTTATTATTGCTAGATTATTACTATGGTACAGCTTATTATTAGAATTTATTCTAATTCTACTAATTTATCATTTTACCAGTCTTATTTTATAAATCATTCATTATGTTCATTTCAACAGTCTGTGATTTTGTTGATTACAGGGAACTAATCGATTTCTTCTATCCAAGCAGATCCTCCATGAAAATCGGTGAGTTCTTGCCTACATTGACATTACTAATAACCTACTATTAACATGGTGACCCCTTAGGAATATCATTACAATTCAAATTATTCCTATTTGACTGCTTCCCAAGTTAGAGAGACGGCTTTAGGAGAAGATTCTACTGCTGTGAATGAACTGGCGATTTATGACCAGGCCCTCCTCGCTCAGAGAATGCCCCAAAAGTATGGTGAATCTATGGAATACTATTAGTTCGTGAAAAGTTAATTGTACCTACTAATTATTGATTGCTGCTAGTCGTGTTAGCTGGTTAAGGCTCTCTCTTAGCTGGGTTGTTCCCTTGATTTGCCATATTATTATTATTATTATTAGTAATATTAGTTTTATTGCTGCTACTTTTGGAAGCTGTTAACGAAGAACACTTGAGGCTATTTACGCTGTTAGCACTGCTGAATCCTTGATTTGTCGACTGCTATTGCAACTATTTTGATTGCTGCCCTTGCTTGGATGATCTAGATGTCCAAAACCCATAGGAATTCTCTTAGTTATCTTCATTCAAAAACTAAAGAGTGCTGGATTTATTATTGTTGCTGTTGACAATTTTATTA
>Ga0302271_10003111_pt1 | contig 14295 bp, 8 predicted proteins | sample III_Bog_N1_1_FD_198767 | JGI IMG/M metagenome (GOLD analysis project Ga0302271, IMG submission 198767) | Peat permafrost microbial communities from Stordalen Mire near Abisko, Sweden - III_Bog_N1_1 | ecosystem: Environmental > Terrestrial > Soil > Wetlands > Peat | place: Sweden: Abisko... | reverse complement strand
CCACTTTTGTAATAGCCACTATTATGTTGATGTTTTTCCTTCTTTCCCAAAGGAAAATCATTTTTCAATCCTGTATTTCAGAACCATATAATTCTTCCCGTTATAGGTGTGTTGAAAAATTCAGAAAATCTTATGAAAGACAAGAAATCACCTACTTTTTGTGCGAAAAAGCTAGTTTATGTGAATTTTCTCGATGATTAAAAATCATCAAAAGTCGGCTTCGTATTAACGAGGAGAGTGGTTTTTTGAAAGATACTGTTTTCGGGTGAAAAAGGGCCTCTGTTGCCAACCTTGACGCGCGGAACAAATAAATGAAATAATTTCAAATGTTTTCATTCAAATTATCTGGAAGCACACCAATTCCTAACGAAATCTATGCGAATAAGGATTTGTCATTTTCATATCTAGTCATTCGTTGTTATAGTCCAACTTGAGATTCATGAATTAGGCCAAATTAGCGACTAACCATTCAAGTAATCATAATCAATTATATTTAAAAATCGGCTTCGTATTATATATGGGCATGAAAAATAAAATCACAATTTACACCTTTAGAATCAGGTTGGGCAAATATTTAAATAAGAACTTATTCTAACACTTATTTACTATCATCAATTATCAAATTGACTTACTCTTTTTCTAATTGCAAGAAGACTATAAAGTTTTCATACTTTCCAAATTTTCTCAAGACAATGAATCGAGAATTCCATATGTTCGAATTTATGCGCCTAAAATATCAATCAAGCCTAACGGCTGTTTTAAGAATGAAATTCCAATTTCTGATTTACAGGATTAAAGCTGCTTGGTTCTAGTTGATAAGATCGATTTTATGATGACTATTGTCGTTTAATATTTCAGATAAAGAGACAGTAACTTGGCAGGAGTTAACAAGGCTTTGTCATTTGCGCCTTAGAGCGCCATGCTTCGATTATTTGGTGGGTTGTTATCATTCTGCTCATGGACAACAAGAGGACGGGAGAACGCTCGGGAACGGGCAGGGTCGTCTTTCTGTCTTAGAAATGATTTTTCTTTTTTACAGGACTAGTGCATAATATCAATTGCGAAAATTTGAGGAAGTTTTGGTGTATTTGCATGGACACCTAACGGCTGCTTTAAGAATGGGTATGATAATCACTAATAAAAATCAGACGATTTAAAAATCCATCCATGCTCCGTTTCGCTTTACCAGTCAAGATACAAGTGGTAGTTATTTATATCCTAATCCGCTTCATTCCAAAATTCGATTGAATATTTTTGGTTAAGTAGGCATAGATTAATCCATTGCATTTGCCTCATAAATAACATGATTTACTTTGGGCTCTTCAATCACTTTTGCAATGTTCTGCTTTTCTAACTTCTTTTTGTCGATGGCAAATTTGCATTTAACACGTTTCATGAAGAGTCCCGAGTACTATTTTTTAAAAAACTCTCCATATCTTTATCTATTTCCCAGTAAGTATCTATTGTTGGTCGGGCATATCCTGTCTTCCTGCATATTTCTGCTTTTTTTTTGCCCTCTGATTTGAGCTCCTGAATTATTTGATATTTTTTATACTTCTCTGTGGATTTAGGCTTTTTATTTCGGTTATTTATCCTGTTTCTTTCTTTGTTATAATCCACTTTTTCTTGTTCAAAGATGTTGTTATACAGGAAGACGTATTTTTCTATTATGAGTTTTAGTTGAATTTTACTTTTTATTTTAAATGGATTATAGTATTCTTTACTCAACCTATAGCAGACATTACTGAAATAATTATAATGGACTGATCCTATTTCAAAAAAAAAATCTGAATTTGATGGATCTAGACTTTCCTCAATCTTAGAAATCTCTAAATTACACCTTAAGGTTGCTATTGATAAATTCTGAACTTTCTGTAAATCTTTCTTTTTATTTTCAAGCTCATTAATATTTAATTCAAGTCTTTGAACATCAGCATTTTTATGAATTGGTATACCTTCTTTACCATGTTCTATAATAATACTCTTAAACCATTGTTGTTCTAAAAAGAATTGAACAGTTAATTGAAGAGACATAATTTCTCTATAATTATTCTTAATGTCTTCAAGAGTTATTCCAAGGAATACTAAAAAATCTGGAGAAAGTAACCACTCTTCATTAGTTACTTTAATTTTAGAAATTAATGAATTGTAAACACTTTTGTATTTAGTTTTCTCCTCGGATAGGGTACTTGATTGAATATATCGTCTTAGTCTGTTAATATTCCAAAATATTTTCTCCTTCTCGAATGGTTTAAAAAACGAATTGTCATTGTTTTTAAAAGCGATTAAAAATTCATTTGACAAATCGTTGACTTCTTGTTCTTTTATTGGATAGAGTTTATTGTGGCATTTCGATGCTGTTGTAAGTGCATGATTATAAGGTAAATCAAGATTATTTTCTTTTTTATTTGCAGCAGAAATTTTCCTAAGTTCCTGAGCTTTCTTTTGTAGTCTGATTATAAGCTGTTTTTTATATTCTTTAAGTCTTTCTTTATTTTCTGTTTTGTATGTCTTCATAATTGTGATAGGGGAAATGTATAAAATTGGGTTTAAGAAAGTCGCGTATATTATTTTAATCATGATATACACTGCTTTTATAAAACTGTTTTTATGCATATTTATAGTACTCGCTTCATTATCTCATTTTATATCTCTACTAATTAATCTATCCTTCCTTTAAAATTTGGCCAATTAAATTTCGGCTTATTCAAATCATATTGTTGAAGTTGATAAATATTTTAGTTGAGGGTAAAGGGCCTAACCAATTTTGTTTTTTATGGATATATCCTTTTATGGATCTTTTGTTTTTGTGAGTATATTGAAACTGACTTTCTAATATTCTCATTTTAAAAAATCGCAAAGTAGACATAGGTTATGACTTTAAAAAATCACACCCTATTAATGTGAATAACTTTATCACTCTATATTGTTTGTAGATTGAATTTAGGGTTCTCAACCCACAAGACGATACTGGTTTCTAACTTTCCCCTATTTTTTATGGCAGTGCAAAAAGATATCTGTTTGTTCAAATAATGTTCCTATACATTAATGAAGCCTAACGGCTGGCTTAAGAAGTAAATTCTAAAATTGATGGGTTTGTTTCATGTTCAAAATCAAAACGTGTCAACGCCAACATCTAATTTATATTGAAGTAAATCTCTTTCCCAAGACTTAATTATTCATATCACACTCATACAAAAGTGAATTTATCATTCGAGAGTTCTTTTTCTCCGTCAAAGCTGTAAGCAACCAGGTGCCCTTTATTGGCTATGCTGTAATCAAGGCAACAGATGTTTCTATATAATAATTCAGGCTTCCCAGTGAGCCAATAGTGCCCAAAAAAGACCGGTTTGTCTTTCCCTGAATAATAGTTTCGAGAATTCAGTAAAGATAGGTCAACTGGTATTTCTGGAAGATCTTCGAGTGGAATGACACTTATATTCCGATAAGTAGATTGAGTTGGATCTTCCCACCATTTAATTCTGATCTCGTTTCGTTTGGTTGCATCTTTGTCAAAAAAAGAAAGTCCTTCGGGCATCTGGATTTCTTTGCCTTTTAGTGTTTCGTCAATGCTTCGATATAAATCAGATCCTTTTATTACGGATTGATGAAGGGTATATTCATTCAATCGGTCATTTTTTAGTTCTGACTGAAGAAAGGCGATTTCGTCACTATCCCAGCAAGCATGAACGGCTCGGAAACTATCCGTTTCATAATATAGTGGTAAAGTCTTAAACCATTCCAGATAATCATCATACTCATCCTGCCTATTCTGGAACTGCTTCAGTGTTTCATAGTGCTGAATGATGTTCTTAATCAGGTGCTTCCTCAGATGGCCTCCTTCACGTTCCTCGTAATGAAAGCACAAAGCATTGTATTCGTGGTTCCCCATCAGGGCAATTGCATTACCACTTTCAACCATTTGACGAATTATTTTAAGTGTTTCTCGGATCTTTGGTCCTCTGTCAATGTAATCTCCAATGAACAAAACTTTCCTTGCAGGGTGGCTGTAAATTCCACCCCTACATGTGTAGCCAAGCTTTTCTAGTAACTGAATGAGCTTGTCTGCATAGCCATGAATATCGCCTATAAAATCGATCATGAGTTGTTTCCTAAATTTGTTAGAGCATTATACAAGTTATTCCTTTAGAACTTGAAATCATACAAAAGCGTATCACAATTATGATACGCTTTTGTAAACTTCATGAGTTCTCTTCATCAAAATATTTTTCAGAGAGGTCTTTTTTGCTTGTTCCCTTAGACATCTTATCAAAAAATTTCATCCGCGCATTTGACTCTTTTGCAAACATCGCATTAGTTCCTTCCGATGTTTGGTTGAAGGAAATGTAGTTGTTTATTGAAATTTGTGCCGCCACGCCTTCAACATCGATATTTGCTCCAATAAATGTAAATACCCATCCCAAAGCTTTGAGTTCGTCAATAAGGTTTTTAATCATTTTACCTGTAAACTCACGAGAAGAATTCTCTTCTCCATCAGTAATGATCGACACTAGCACCTGGTGTTCTTCCTCCTTATTAATTTGATGTCTTAATTTGGTTAAAGAAAGCCCTAAAGCATCGTAAAGGGGAGTACCACTATCAGGATTGTAGCTTCTTTGATTTAACTGTTCGACCTGTGAAATGGGTGACAAGTCAAGCACTGTCTTTATTTCATTGCTGTTAAAACTCACCAGTGTCACCAAATGATTTTGCTCAGAAAACTTCTTTTGAGCAGAGGCAATTGTTTGAATTGTTTCATTAAATCCATTGATTGTTTGTTGTTTAATACAAGACATAGAACCACTTTCATCCAAAACAATCAGGTTGTAAATCTTTGTCGTTTTCATAGTAAGTCAGTTAATTGATTATTAATTAATATTTACGACAAAGTAAGGGACCACCTATGCATCCTATCTGCATGCATGGAAGATGAAAGAAAAACTTAAATCTGTTTCGTAGAACTGGAGAACTTGAATTCGTAAAAATCTGCAATACGCATAATTGAAATAACAATAGATGTAGCGTCCTGATGATTCAAATCAGGATTTCCTGCATGTGACACCTGATTCCCATAGATTTGTAAAAGCCTTAAGTGTGGTTCTATATGTGGACGATCTTGTCTGAAATTTATAGACAACGCACTTATTTTTGAACTTAAAACAGAAGGCTCAATGTCAATACGATAGATTTGTAAAAACTCAGCACATACTGATTCTGCAAATATTCTTCCCACTAATCCAAAAATGTTTAGGGCTGAGTGATCCGAATTTGCTAAGGAAAGCAAATTTGTTATTGTTGTAAAAGTCAATGGAGAAACTGGATTAGTAATGATTTTTTGCGATTCATCAATTGCTGCAAGAAGCAAACCCTTATGGGTTAATTCTTTTCTTTTTAAGACTTCATTGATCTTTTTGTTTAGAACTCCTATGGACGCAAAATCCTTAGCAAATACACGTATGATTTTAAGTTTAGTTTTCTTAAGCTGGTTGAAAGTTTTTAATAATTCGGCTACTGAATCCTCCAGTGATAGTCCCTGGTTACCTGTTCCTAAAAGTGGCAATGAAATACTTTCTTCAGTTTCTGAAGGATAATTTTCCAAGAAGTGAATTAACTCTCTGTATCTGGAAATTAGAGCCGCATTTGTGAAGCTACTTTTCTTGTTTAAATCGGAAAGTTCAAGTGCAAATAATTTATTAAAGCAGCTGTTTTTTGTGGTTTGAAATAATAGGATGTTGTCAGATAGCCTTTGACTATTATTGTTTGAAAAGCCAACAACTGACATGCCTGTTTTTATAAATAAACTACCCCAGGTAGTTCCTGGCGTTGGGAAAAACTGCCCTTTATATGCTGAGAGCAACAGAATATCAGAATGGATATCAAAAATGTCACCGGCATAAAACTCGATGATCACACTTCCTCCATTTATTTTTATTTCATGCAGATTAAATAGCGAAGTCTTCATAATCATTATAAAAATGTAGGAATGCAATATAACTGAAATTCTTATCTAAGTTGCAGATTAAGTAGTTACTATTTTTGAGGACAAAAATTTACTGATTTAAATATAAAGGAATATTGACTCCAATTATTTGGGTTCCACACATTTTAACTTAATCCATAGATTAAAATTGACAATTCAAATCTACTTTCATTCAGTGCAATCAACCTGCACAGCTAATTCGAGCTCTCGATCCAATACCATATTCTCTTTTTTAAAACTCCATGGAACGCACCGAAGTGTGATCTGATTGTCGTACAGAAAAAGTAGTTCTTTGGTAAAGGTCTCGCATTCCGGATAAATCAATATCAAATGATCTGATTGATACTTTTTACCATAGGCATACAACTGATACATGTCGGCCTGAGTAATCAAGTAGTTTTTACCTGAAAGATTATGGTCGATTATTTTCCATTTGGTATCTGAAACGATAAGTACTTCGTTTGTCCACACAACCAGATCCGGTCTGATTCTGAATTTATTTTGGTTCAACAACATGTCGGTAAGCAGGAAATGTTGTCGATCCTGGGAGGTTATTTTTAATTCCGGATATTGTTTTTTCAGTTTGTGAGCAACATACGATTCAAAAAGCACTTCCATTGGAAAGAGGATGGCTGTGTTTAGGTTCTTTCCTTTGTAACTTGTAAATGATTTGCCTTCGAGGAAAAGTCGTGCCCAGGTTAAAGCAGTATCGTAATAATTGAATAACCTGTTGTGCCCGTTTAGTATTGACAGGTCCAGCGCAATGTTTTTCGAATGTTCAACTTCCTCAAAAAGAGATAATAAAGCAATAATCTGGCTTTTGTTTTTTGTGGATTTGCTATTCTTGCCAACATAGATTAGCGCTGATTTCAGTATCCTGTTTTGCGGAATATTTGCTTTAAATTCCTCAAAACGAACAAAAAAACGATCTGCCCTTGTGACATTTAGCTTTATCTGATCATTAAAAAGTAAACGACCTTTTAAGAACTTCTGGTTCTCTTCTGAGTTGGCATAAAAGTGTTTGATTCCTCTGGTTACAATACTTTCCACCTCTTTTAAAAACATGGAAATGAAAATTTCCAGAATAGGCATCCGATTGGCATTGATATGAGCCTTATCAATGGTTTTGAAAGGCGAATCATGCAGAGTCCGAAGCATGGAAAGCAAAATGGACCGACTTTCATTAATCGCCGAGGTGTTATCAACTCTTTGTGCGGTATATATTTTGGGCAAAATCTCTATGGTCGTTCCGTTTCGGGTTTCAATTACGCCAACATAGTTTTTTACCCTTATGAAATCTTTGCCTTTTTGCCGTTGATATGAAAAGGCTGATTCAATTTCGGTTTCCGGGTCGCTATTTTCTGCAACAAAGCATTTCAGGTTTTCAAACGATTTCGATTCAAGATAAATCGATTGCATCGAATCTTCAGGCTCATGAAAATCCTTTGCATTCCATATGGTGCCGTATTCACATATTTGTTTTACGTTTTTCACCCGAGGTTATTTTGTTGTAGTTGGTCGTTCATAAATATTGATGAAACTTTCAACCGGAATAAGATTAAAGCTTCCGGAAACGAGGTGCTCATTGATTTCATAAATGGTTTCATCTTCAAAATCGTCCAGATCCAAGCCGAACAACTTCTTTTCATCCTCCTGCGTATATTTCTTCCTGATCATGACAAATTTCTGTTCCTCAGTTTTCCCCCATTGTTTGATATCACCTAAAACCAATTGCACCTTTTCCCAATCCTTGTAGAAATACTCCTGAAGAAGTGGAATGATTTTATCGCGGAAAGCCATACAAACATCTGCTTTGCTTTTGCAATTAATCAGATAAGAATGACCAATAGTATGATCCCGGTCCAACAAAAACTCAATTCGTTCATTCACTACAGATAGAAGTTTTTGCAGATCGATTCCTTCAATGTCCGCTTTTAATGTTGATGGATCAGGCATAAGTTCCCTAAATGAAAACCTACGGCGCAAAGCAGTATCAAGCAGGGCAATGCTTCGATCAGCAGTGTTCATGGTACCAATAATCCATAGATTATCTGGAACCGAGAAAATGGATTTCGAATACGGTAGCCTTACTTCAAGACCTCGTTTATCATCTTCAATCAATGTGATTAGCTCACCAAATATTTTCGAGATATTGCCTCTGTTGATTTCATCAATGAATAAAGCATATGATTTTTCTTTGTCTTTAGATGCCTTTTCGCACAGTCGTAAAAAAATGCCTTTTTCTAACTTGTAACTAAGCTCTTCAACATCATCCAGATTAGGCCTGATCCCTTCAACGAATTCTTCATAACTGTATGACTGGTGAAAAGTTACCAACTCATAACGTGTTGTTATTTCTTTTTCAGGTAAATAATTTTTCCATACCTCTAATTTATCAACGAGATCAGGGAGAATTTCCTCCGTTCTTGACTTATCAAGTGACCAGGTAGAATTGGTATCTTTCCAGAATACCTGCGTTTCACTTTTTTTTGCAACATTAACGTTAGGGCAATCATTCTTTGTATGGTACTGAAGCCAATACCAAATCGTATTTCTGGGTTTTGTGTTTTTTGATTGGTTTATCTTTTCAACCATCAACGGATGTGATGCAAGTTGATTTACTTTTACAGCATCTAAATCATACATGCACATTACAATCACTTCCCACCAGGATAAATCATTAATCAATTCATACGTATACACCTCTTTAGATTTACCTTCCGATTTGTCAGTAAACCTTTTAAAGTATTCATTTATCAACGTATAGGTCTTTCCAGTTCCGGGAGGTCCGTATAAAATTAGATTTCGAGGTATATCGCTGAGCTGCTTTCGTATCTTTTCTCCTTTTTCATTAATTCCAATTATATTTAGAATTTTCTTGTTGTAATCAGGATACGGTGTGAGATCAGTTAAAGTTTTTAATACCAGGCTCTCTTCTACTTTCCAATATCCTTGTTCAATCCAATTTACTTCTCTTTTAAACGGATATATATGATCAGTTTCGTAGAAATATTCCGATTTAACTATACCATAACCGATTAATTCTGAACGACCTTTTTTTACAATTATCAAATCACCGATGTTTACTGAATGAACAAAATCCCAACACAAAGTCGCATCATTTTTTTTGCTACTATCTGTTTTCTCTATCTCCTGCAATTTTTTTACAATATCTTCTTTCGAGTCAAAATTTTTCAAATCACCTAATTCTCCACCACCCACAGACATTATACCCTTTTCATAAAATTCTTGCCAGTAAACAGCTTTTCTTCCAGGTGCATAAATCCATATTTTATTCATGGTTTTTTGTGTTTTAATGATTTCAATAATCTTATTATATTGTTCTTTGGTTGCAGAATAGTTCGTTCCCTGCTTTCCGCCATAAAATATCTGAAACTCGGGAAGTTCGAGCAATTTTTGTTTAAGGATCGGATTGTCTTTCAGGTTGTGAGTGACAATCATTTGTACAATATCTCTGCTTTCTACTTCGTCAAATCCAACTTCAGAGCAAATCTCACATAAGGCATAACATCCACTTTCATCCCCTGTCATCCATAAAATAACCTTATCCCCTAGCATGATTTTATCTTTATGAGCAGTTACTCTCCACCATTCTGTTTTTGTGTCGTCGGTCCATTCAGTTCTAATATCCCATTGTTTTGGATTGAATTGAAATACCCAGTAATTGAGTTCTTTGTTGTTTTCTAATGTTGTAAAAAGTATATCTTGAGCGAGGATATTATAGTGGTCATCCTGATAAGTTGATTCAGGCAAATTTTCATTTGTCAAACTCCAAAGCTCATGATCATTTTTAAGGTATTTTTCCTTCAGCTCCTCAACCAACTCCAAATAATGGATATACTTTAGCCCTGTTGTTTTTTCTTTAATTCCCCTTAATTTGCAGTATTTTGAATAATATGAATATTTGTAGAAAGTATATTTTTCAGGATATCTAAAAGTTAGATAAACACTAATTGCCCTTTCGTCCTGTAATCCGTTTGCATTTGGTTTTATTTCCTTTTCCAAATAATCTATCTTTTCACTGAAGGTTTGTATTCTTTCCCCTAAACCAATTGTTTCATCAAACAAATATTCAAAAAGTGATCTTGTTTGATCTGGATATCTTTCAGCTACAACATTTATAGTACCATACGACAAGTGATACATTAAATTGGTTTGAAGGGCCAGAGACTCTTTTAACATGGCCGCAAAACCAATATCTTTATTATTCCACTTACTTTGGAAATGCTTTATTGCCTCATATTTATAAAGTTCGTCTGAACGACCTTCCGATTTTATTATTTCCTTGTAACGCTCAATTAAATCTTTTACAGGATCGGAATAAAATTTCTTCCCTTCATCAGTTCCAATTAAAAAATGATTTAATGCATCAACTCTATAGAAATTCTGAAGTTGTGGAAAGCGACTGAGTATATCCTTTTGAGCCGATTCAATAGAATGGTAGGCGCCAACTAAATCATTTTTTATTTTGAACCCAATTAGGGTTAAGGCTTCCCGACTTTTGTTATTTACTATCGCAAAGCGATCTTTATCAATCCTGTTTAAATATATGGTTGCTGATCCTGGTCCAAAAAAATTAAAATTAGAGATTGCCTCTAACCATTCATCCAGATTGAAATTCGATCTATATGGTGATAATACAAATTGTTTAAAATCCTCAAAGTTAGATTCAACCATCTCTCTAAATTTCCCGGCAGTGCGTGCTCCACCACTTTGAATTTTACCTCCATCTCGAGCAAACTGGAAAAAAAACTCTATAAATTCTTCCCGACTCAGGTTTGATAAATAGTCAGGAGATTTTAGCTGTTTGTAATAATCTTCAAATCCCTTGTGAGGATCTTTATCAAACCATTTCACAAATGCTTCGATAATTTGGTTAAGGTTGTTAATCATTGCTTTATGATATTTGCAAAAACAATTAAGACATGAAATTCATTTACTTGTACCTACATAATTTATCCAAAATTCCTCTCCGCATTTCCATTTACTTCATCAATAATCCGAACAATCTTACCCACCATTACATCATCAAATACTCCTGTGATGCCCTGATCGTTGATGTTGGTAAAAGGTGGTTCGAATAGCATAGCTTTATCGATCGTTCCATTTTGGGTAAGAAAACTGATGATGTTGTTGATGAAAGTAATCTGATCGGCTGCCAGATTTCCGGATTGAATGAATTCGGAAAACAGCTGATTTGCAGCAGTAATGTCCAATCCCAACAGGCTCCGGATAAATTTAGCTAAAGGCATATCGCCATATTCCCTCTGAAAATCAGCTTTAGTGCCTAAGCTATCCGTGAAAAGCATGTTTTCAAGCAAATTAAGTTCCTCATGGGTTATTTGAATGTTATTTCGAATCTTATAAATGACCAGGTAATCCTTATTGTTCCGGATAAAACTTTCAACCCGTTCACGATAACTTCTCATGCTGGTATATGCGCGAAGAATTTCGATCTCTTTAACTCCATTCTCGTCGAGAACATCCTCAAAATTGGTATAAACGTTTTTCTTTTGAGCAGTATCAATGAATTTAATCAGATCGCGTAAATCAGTGCGGACTTTCTCCAGTCTTTTGATAGAGATTTCCTGCCAGAACTCATCTGTCTGAATTGCCTTGATAGTTTCCAACTGCTGGTTTACCGCCGGAATATTTTTCTTCTTCATCAACAGCCGACCAATGGTTTCAATTCGGCCAATAAGGTTGATTTGCTTATTGCTTCTCAGAAGGAGAGCCAGTTGCAGATTCAGCACAATTAAATCAAAACGTTTGGCAATTTCATCATCCTTTTCAGCAATGGGAGCAAGATTCGACAAGTGGAGGCAAATGTCCGCAAAGTCGCCTTTGCTGATGTTTTCCCATCGCTCACGGCTGGTAAATTCATTCACCAATCTTAATTCCTTTCTTACTACAAAACGCTGGTGATCGAGTGTTGCTATTAGGTGATGCAACTCATCGATATATGAGCTAGCCAGCTTATCATCTTCTTCAGTAGATTCGTCAATTGAACGTAGGATTAAAGCAATTTCCAGTTTTGTTTCGAACAATTGTTGCGAAAGAGGCTTGGGAACCGTTGGTATAATTCCTTCCGGAAATTCATTGAAATATTCAAAGTTTTCGCAAAAATCGAAAATTTGGAAATACTTTTTGTCTTCGCCCGGTGCAAACAAATCGGGAGAAAGGCGAGTGCCACGTCCGATCATTTGCCAGAATTTGGCAACCGATTTAACTGGTTTAAAAAATACGAGATTAACCACACGAGGTGCATCAACTCCTGTATCCATCATATCCACTGAAACAGCAATCTGCGGATCAGCTTCTTCCTGAGGTAAGCAGAATGTTTCGAGTAAATCCTGTGCTTTGGCTTCGTAATTGTCAATTACACGCAAAAATTTACCAGAGTATTCCGGATAGTTTTTATTGAACCTTTCTTCGATAAACATGGCATGGTTGTGGTTCCGGGCAAATAGTATAGTTTTCCCCAATTTATCTCCTCCTTGAGTCTTCAGTCCATTTGTCATTAGGAAATCAAGCACTTTATCAACGGTATTGGTATTGAAAAGCCATGAGTTTAATGCACCGCTATCAATCTCATCTTCAGCTTCGCCTTTGGTCGGGTCACCAAATTTTTCTTCGTATTCGGCCTTTTCTACCTCAGTTAGATCTTTATACCGAATCCCTTCGCGCGGGAACTTGATTGGCACCGACATGGCTTTAGGAGGAACCAGAAATTTATCTTCTACAGCTTGATTAAGTTCGTAGGCAAAAGTGGGGTTGTTGTCATCAATCTCGAATAGACTGTATGTGTTTCTGTCAACTTCTGTTTTGGGAGTAGCCGTTAGTCCAATCAGCAAGCAATCAAAGTAATCGAAAATGGCTTTGTATTTCTGGTAAACAGAGCGGTGAGCTTCGTCGATAATAATTAGATCGAAATGCCCGGGACCATAAAATCGTCCATCCTCACTTTTCAGACTGTCGATCTTGTTCATGATGGTTGGGTAGGTCGAGAAGACCAATCGTGTGCCATTATCTTCTTTTTCCTTGGTTAGGTCGATAGCTGTCAAATTGGGCAAATGTTCCTTGAATGCGTTTTTAGCCTGGGTCACCAAAGCGTTACGGTCGGCCAAAAAGAGCACCCGTTTTACCCAATTGCATTTGGTAAGCATATCGACAATTGCCGCCGAAACCCGTGTTTTTCCACTTCCCGTAGCCATGACCAGCAAGGCTTTCCTGCCCTTTCCTGTTAGTTTCAGGTTATGCTCAGTGACCAATGACTCGGCAACCCGTTGTATGGCTTCCAACTGATAAGGACGCCCAACAATGCTATTATTAACCTTGAATTTTCGCAAATCCTGACGTGAATTTCGCCGGTCAATTAATAGTTGGAGTTCATTTTTGGTATAAAATCCTGCGACAGGTCGTTCAGTATAAAAAGCATCGTCCCAAATATGCGTCTCGAAACCATTGGTGTAGAAAATGATCGGACGGCGACCTGTTATTTTTTCGAGGCAATTGGCGTATAAAACTGCCTGGTGCCGGCCTTTATGCGCATCGACCATTGTTCGTTTAGCTTCAATTACTGCCAAAGGCAAACCGTTATCGCCCCAAAGCACATAATCGACATATCCGATCCCTGTAGGATTGGTAGATTTTGGCATTCCAGAAACTTCAAATTCCAGTTCCCTGCCTATTCGCAGCTTTTCCCATCCGGCTTCTTTCAGCAACAAATCAATGTAAATCTTCCGGGTAACCGATTCGGGGATTAATTCAGGGATGGCTTTATTTTCATTCGGAAGCTTCTTACGCTCTTCCTTCCTGGCTGAAACCAATTCTTTTTGTCGTTCCAACTGCAATTTCAGCAGCTCATTTTCTCTGGCCAGTTCTTCTGTCCGGACACGTTCTTTATTTAGTTTGTAGGTTTGTTCAGCCAGTTCATCAGCTTTGGCTTTCAGTTCCCGGAGTGTCTTTTCGTTTTCTTTTCCATCCGGAATAATTCTTTCATCAAATGCCGGAATCGCAGGATTTTCTTCGCTGTAATATTTGCTAAGGAAAGAGAGAAAACGAAACAAGCCTTTTAGTGAAACCAGTGATTCGTTCTGATTAACGTTCTTCCCATGTGCCGCATTGTTTCCGTTCAGGCGAACCACATTAATTTCCTGAAACATGTGTGATTCCAGGATGTTTTTGAAACACTGCTCATGAATAAGGTTCGATAAAATGGGGGCATTTGGCAGGGTGAGGTCTGAATCGTTTTCGTACAACCAGAAAACCGCTTTTTCAAGCGCACTCCGGCA
>Ga0302271_10003110_pt1 | contig 14300 bp, 13 predicted proteins | sample III_Bog_N1_1_FD_198767 | JGI IMG/M metagenome (GOLD analysis project Ga0302271, IMG submission 198767) | Peat permafrost microbial communities from Stordalen Mire near Abisko, Sweden - III_Bog_N1_1 | ecosystem: Environmental > Terrestrial > Soil > Wetlands > Peat | place: Sweden: Abisko... | reverse complement strand
CGCTTGAAAGACTAAAAAGCAGATGAAAAATTACCAAAAGAAATCTAAGCTGGAATTCTTAGCTACGTATTCATTGATTTTAATGCTTCGAATTATCATGACAAGTAGCCAGATATCTACAAGCTGCTTTTGCGATCAGTGGTTCTATCTTGTTTTTAGAAGATATATCTGAAATCTCAGCGGTTCTTTTCATTGACGGAAAAGGTAGAGGATCTCATGACAGAAGGGAAAAACGATCGCGATTGTAGGAGAGACTTCTCAGTGAAAGAAGGAATTTCTTATTTGAAATTCGCGATGCGATTACTCATTTGTACTTTAGTTGGAAGACTCTTCAAAGATCAAACATGCATTCTCAAGGACATTCATTTTGAAAAGAAGAACGAATTTGATTTAGCCACATTCTTAACGTCACTGACGCTAGCAACGCAAAGGCAAGCTCAAGCAACAATTTCATTTTTATTTAAATCGTTCTTTTCACATTTTGATCTGACAAATCTTGCTAAGGAAAAGTTCATGTGAAATGATAAAAATGTCTGTGTATCTGCAAAACTAAATATTTAATTATTGAAAAGCATAAACTTGGATGTAGAATAATTGCATTATTTGATGAATGAAGGGGATTTGTAAAAAATAAAAAAGATATTCTGATGGAATCTAAATGAATTGATTAGGCGGAATAGTCCTAGAGGGAATAGTAAGAAAGAGATTCTAAGAACATTGAAATAATTAAGAAAATAGTGAAATCTGGGTAGGAAATACTTGATTTGCAGATTGCGGGAAGAGGTAAAATTTTTGAAAAAAACAAACAAAAAAAAGAAGATTTTTTATCAGTTTATTTTAAGTATGAGAAAAACGAAACTTATCAACGCAAAGGCAGCCGATCTCGCCGTGTTCTACGATGAAAATGATCCACAGCAATACTTAGTGTATTCCTTGAAATTTGGAGAAACAGTCATTGGAGGTAATCCTGATAAGAGCTCGTTAGTGCTGCATTTCAGTTCAGAACTCGATGATGCGCACGCAAAAATTACTGTGGAGGATGAAGACTACTCGATTGAAGATCTTGGATCGCATAAGGGCACTTTCAAAATAAAATCAGATAACAGCCTCATCCGTCTCAAGCCTTTCAAGTCCTATGATCTCGCTCCCCAGACTGCATTTTACTTGGGGAGATTTAAGTAAGAAAAAGAATTTGAGAAATATGCTAGGGGGGAATTTCAAAGGGAGAGGGAAAGGTTCCAAGAGGGGATGAAGAAGAATGATAAATCAACAAAAGTGAATGATGGTTTGTTTTTGAATTTAATTATTAGGTGTATTTTTAGAGCTGCGAAAACTGGGAGAAATGATGGGTTGTTCTCACTGAGTCCTTTAGATGGGCATAGTCAAAGAGGAAAGGATAATGGCTTGAAGAGGCAAGTGAGTTATGATGATATTGAAGAAGATGAGCTGTTTAGGAAAACTAAAAAGGGTATTCTTTAGAAGCTTTCTAAGAATTAAAAAGAATCCGAACTTATTGAAGAAGAGGAAGAACGTAAAGTTCCAGTTTCGAGAGTTCTGTTGAATAAGGCAGTAGGATAAACAGTAAGTAAAAAGGAAGTACTACAATCGCAGAAACAGTTTGTGAAATCTAAAGGGCAATTACCAAAGGTTGAGGAGAACAAAGATGAAGGGAGTGTTTAATTGAATTAATCATTTTTGAAGAGGATACAAGAGAAGTTACAGAACAGCTAGATAAGTAAGTAAAAAGATTTGATAAGTGAGATGGGAGCGAAGTATAGTTCGTAAAGTTAAAAGAAGAATTAAGATTTAAAGAGTTAAGTGAAGGAGGTAGCGAAAGATGATGAAGAAGAAGAAACTTGGAAGCCGCTAAAAATTAAGGATTCAAAAAAGGGAAGTGAGAAATTAGACGATAAGAAGAAGAATAAGGAGGTTAAGGTCGAAGAGAAGAAGTAAACTAAAATTGATAAGATCATTTAGGATATAATGAGTACAAATTTAGGATAGAAAATTGCAAAAGTTAAAGAACAAAAAGCAAGATAACAAGAGGAAAAATAACAAAACAAGGCTAAGCTTGATGGTAAGGTAGATGAAAAAGTAACTGAACTTAACGGAGATACTAAAGGAAAGGAGAAGAAGAAAGATAGTAAGAATTAAAGAACTCCCGATAAATCTACAATTAATGAAAAAATATAAAAGATCTTGAGTAACTTTGCATCAGAAAAGATAGATGAAGAAAAAGAGGAAATACCTGTTAAAGAAGTAAAAGGTAAGGTGATAACGAAATAAGAGAAAAAAGATGAAAAGGTGCCTGAAATCAAAAAGAAGGAAGTTAGTCAGAAAGCAGTTTAAAATGATGAAATCAAGGAGCAAAAAGGAAAGTCTAAGAAGGAGTAGAAAATTGTAGAAGAGAAAGAAGAGGAAATGGTCTTTGAAAAGAAAAGTGCTTCTAAGTTAAATGGGAAGAAAAATGCTCCAAAGAGTGAAACTAATGAAGACATTCCAAAGAAGAGTGCTGGAAAACAAAAACTTGAGGAAGGTAAAGCAAAAGAAGAATCTCCTAAAAAAATATCCAGCAAGAAAAAGGCTGTTTTAAAGGCTGATAGCAGTGATGATTCTGCAAAAAAAAATGTAGTTCTACTTGGTAAGAGAAAATCTGCAAGGAGAGAAATTGAAATTGTTGAGGAGATTCCTAAAAAGAAAGTAAAAGGATCAGATGAAAAGGAACAAAAAGGAAAAGTTAAAAGCGCAAATACACCTAAAAAAGATAAGGCTCATGGTAAATCTTCTTCAGCAGCTAAAAGAGAGTTAGCTAAGCTAATCAGTGATGGAAATGTCATTTAAGAAGGTGCTCGTAAAGGGAAGTTAAGGGTAGTATTCTCAAACAGTTGTGTGGATGACTTAGAACGGGAGAAGCTAAGGTTATTAGGAGTGAAAGTAGTAGACGATTTTGAATCAGCCAGTGAATTTGATCTCCTCGTAACTGATTAAATCGTGAGAAGGCTCAAAATCCTTGTGGCAATTAACAAAGCCATACCGATTATTTCGTCAGATTGGGTGAAAGAAGCCATTAAATAATAGACTATTATCCCATTTGAGCCGTTCATCATTTCCAAAGCGAGCAAAGAATTATCGAAGTAATACTCTTTCGACCTATCTTCGAGTATTATTAGGTAATTTGACCATCCTGAGGGTGTTCTCGCTGGGGTAGCATTTTCTCTGCCATATCCTTTGGATAACATAAGTACTTAAGAATTAAGGAAGCTACTTCTCAGTGCTGGAGCGAGTTTTTCATCATCTTCGAGTGATGCAGACACATATACAATAACGGAAGCTTCGAAGAAGGAATAGAACGAAGAGTTACTGAAACTAGGAGTTAAACTTGTTAGCCAAGAAGGGATATTGCAAAGTTGCTTGCTCTAAATCAATGTTCTAGATGATTATCTCATCAAAAAAGCAACAGTATCCTCCAAGAAAAAAACGACTAAAAAATGACACACACACACACACACATATTTTTGCTTAAGTTGTAGTGGGGAAAGACATGCATAATTTCTTGAAAAATACTTTGTTAATTAAAGATAGATTAATTTATGTTTGAGAGTGATAAATATGATACTTATTTGTGGTTAATTTGTATTAGTTTCTAGGTCGTTTCTCTCCTTAAAGCTCTTGAAGCTTCAAGTATGTCTCTCATTGTAATCTTTTCGATCATTTGAAAGATGATAAAAACAAATTATTAAGTAACGATGAAATTCTTTGAGTTTTCGTTTGATTTGTTAAAGATATGGGAGTGGGGTGGGGGGGGGGGGGGAGCTATTTCTCTCTATCAAATATCTATTAATCTACATATTTTTCTTTCCTTACTCATGAAGAATAATCAATAATCGATTATTACCTCAATTTATCTCTAATGTTTCAAAGAGAAGCAAGTATTTGTGTCTGATAAATCGAGGAACAGATGCATCCTCAAGAAAAATCAAATTTAACTAATTTTACTAATATGTTTTTTTAGAATGCTGATCTTTTTCATTCTCATGTGTTATAACTCTATTAATTAGTATTCAATATCCTCTAATCTCTTTATCTTCTCTTCCTTTTGTTCTTCTTTATCACTCAGATTTTACTTAATTAATAAATCCACCTTATTATTTTGAATGGTTAAGAGATTATTAAAAACAGATCTGTATTGCTTTGTATCTTATCTATCTTTCTCTTATTTATTTCCCAACTGGGGTTTTTACTGAAGGTAATTAATTCCCCTTGAGCTAATAATCACAAGCATTATTTTAATTATTTCCTCAAAAAGTATCCCCCCTACTTTAGCTTTACGACTTGAATTATTTTTTAAATTACTCAAAAATTATCTAGTCTCTAAATTCTCATTAAAAAAATGGTAACCTCAAAAAGAAGAATCACTACTTACTTGTATTGCCAATTCGATGAAATATTTTTCAATTCGAAGGATAAATAATATTATTCATCAAACCTAAAATGAGTCAGTAAATTCAAAAAAAAAACAAAAAAAGATTTTTTTTGGTTCTACAGACCAAATGGATTCAAATAGAACCAAAAAAATTAATTGATTTTTCGTTAACTTTTTCCTTCTTTTTGATTATTTTAAATGTGCATTTAACTTTTAAATGTACTTATTTTATAGATACCCTTACAGTACATAAGAACATAGGAGATAACTTCACTTTTTTAAAGCCTAGAAAACTAGAGAAACAAATTAAAAAATCCAAATGCTGCTCTCAATCTCTTATTTTTTGAACAAAACTCCAGTTATTGAATAATTGTTTCTACCTAAAATCACCCTCAAATTCTTAATAATTCAAGAAGCAGACAAACTTACAATTCAAAGTGCATTTTCTACTATTCCTCACTAGGGCACGACTCCTTTGAACCTATGAAAGTTGCTGAGAGTAACAATCCTATTAAGACCATACAACCAGCGGCGGAACTGCTTAAATAATCTCAAGGTGGAACTGCATCTCGTAGGAAAAACACAGCAAGCACAACAGCACCTGCAGCAGGAGGAGGAACATAAGGTAATCGCTCAATCTTACGTGACACAAAGGAGAAAAAAGAAGTTGATGAGACTGCTATCGAGGAAAGAAACCACCAAGACGCAGATGCGAAAAAACGAGAAAAACGAAAAAATCGAGGTATTCTTAGAAGATAATTCGAGTTAATCATCGAGCTACTTAAGCTTCGCAAAGTCCCAATCGAGCGAGCATACCTAGAAGTCGGTGTGTCGTTGTGTCTAGTTATCCTATCTTACTTGCGAAGGTACGAAGAGCTAATAGCTATTCACTATACTATTGCAAGTAGCAATCTTACCACAGCTACCAAAGTGCTCTCTTACATCGATATATTCTCCTTGCTCAAAATAAGCATATCCATATATGATATTGTCTTGGTCGTCGCTGGTGCCTTCTCGATATTGCTACCTTTTTTGTACATCGTATGTGCTTCTATGCATGCACTTTACCCGCATATTAAAGTTCGAAAATTCTTCTATGGCAGATGGTTTGTTCTTGCAGGAGAAGCGTTCTTGTGGGTACTCATGCAACCACTTGTGATGACTCTGGTATCATATATTACATGCCCGTATGTGCTTGTAAACAACATCGGTTTGTAATGCTCCTCCGATGATAGCCTTCGGGCACTTAAACTTGTTTTAGTAGTTGCTGCGCTAGTAATGATTGTAGTGTCTTTATGGTTCTTTAGTTATTTCTTCTTCAACGGTGGGTTCTCCACGAAAAAAGACGCGCTTGCGTGTGATAGCACGGTGAATATTCTGCTGTTCTCAATCTACAGATTATTATTCTCAGTGATGATAACCTTGAGCTTTAATTCATATGCGTTTTTCATATGTCTGATAGTCTTTAATCTAGTGTGTTCTGGGTTTCTCGCTTTTATTTTTAACTTCCATTCAGGATTGATTACATTCCGACACAAGTATGTGAGAGATCTGTTTTAGATTCTGATTCTATTGTTGTTCTCATAATCAGTGGGATACGCCATCGATGAATTCCTCAGGTAGGAGAAAAAAAACAAAAAATGCATTTACAATGGATATTTAGCAATATTTTCATGATATTTTTGATCTTGTGCAGGATCATAGACGAAATCGGGACTAAAGACAAGAATAACTCCAATTAGATCACAGCAATAGTCGCAATAATGGTGATCTTTATTGTGTACTAATTCACTAAAAGCGAAGAATTACGGTTCATCATGAGCAGCGATCTCAAAGGAATTTCATATGTGCAGTTTAAGAAGAAAGTCTATTATCTCTAGCATTTGCTTGAAGATTCCTTAGAGAACATTCACTAAGATGCCTTTTTTAAAGGTATCCTCTCTCAGCATCTCAGTTCGACTTGTTTCCATGAGGGTTCTTCTATTCGTTGTTTCTGCAAACTCCGTGGACTGCATGACTCCAAAAAGAATAAAGACGTGCCTCTAGATAAATATTTTTTTTCTTCAAACAGAAATATTATTTCGAAGTTCATCGTGAAAAGTTGGTAAAAAATAAACAAAATATATAGTCTAAAAATGCTAACATTTTCGCTTAAAAACTTGTAAGGTATTAGCAATATTTGATCTTAAATCCTTAGGATTTCTCAGCTGTGATTGACTATTCCGAGTTTATTTTCAATAAATTGCGTAACTCTTGTCTTGCACTGTCAAATGTAGCCTTCCTGAAGAGTAAGTTCCTGTATCCAACTGATTCGTTTCGCCTGTTTCGTTTGTTCTAATACATCTACAAGGTCAATCGCAAGAAAAATGTCAGTTCTTATAAATGTAAAAATATCATATTTTTAAATTGAAAATATGTCTATATTTGATTGAAATCTTACTTGCTGTTTGCTTTACTATTTTAGGCCTGCTGGATGTGGAAAATGTGATCCCCGTCGAAATGAAAATTGATCGAATCAAGTATAAAATCAAGAGGATCTTAAGCTCTAATGCAGATTTCTGGGGCATGCTCCTTAAGAACATCATCAATCTGGAAGAATGCAACCAAGCGATTAGGAAGGTACTCGAGGAAATCGAAGCTATCAAAGGCATGTGGAAGCGTGTCATTGTGTACTTAAACTACAGAGAAAAATGGCGGTTCTATTTTGCTTGGTACACATTGTATATTCTGAATTAAAAGGTGTCCGTTGCTTTGATGGAAAAATTCTCTGGAAATCAAGTCAACGAAAATGAGGTATTTTTCGAGGAGTTCTAAACTGATTAGCTGGAGGATGATGTGGGTTCCGTTGCGTCGAATGCTAAGGACGATCAAGATAAAATAAATATTAAAAAGCTCGAAATGGCATTTGATAGAAGATCTTCAGTTTTCAGAGTTTCAAATGATGCTAATGGGAAAATAATCAAAGTGAACAAGCCAGTTTTAACTACATTTGGATTTACAAGATATGAATTGGAGAATCACTTGTATGTTACAGATTTAATGCCTCGATCGTTTGCTGTCTTACATCCCAGATAAACTTAGCATTTTATAACAACTGGAAAGTCAAAAGTAAAAATAAAACTCATTTTACCATTACTAAATTGTTTTTTAATATGGATGTTTGCTTGTCCTTTCTTTCATAGATCTTGTACTCTCAAAAAGAGATCTACTGTGTCATGAAAAAGGGCAACTTATTCTCCGCTTGGAAATTCCTTAAACTATATGTGACTTCTTCTGGGGATACGGAATTTGTTGCATTAATTCGACCGATCATGAACCCACCTGGGTCGAAAGTCAACTATTTGATAATCAATGAAGATTGGGAAGTTGATTCGATGACACAGCAAGTCTACGAGTTATTTATGATTGATGCGTAGCTCTACAGACAACACATGGTTTAGCTAGCAAATTACCGCAGCGAAGCTGATAAAAACCTAGAAACAGGTCGAAAAGACAACAAAATAGCATTAGCGAATCTGCAATCTACCTGCATGGTATTAAATATTCTGCTGCTGATACCAAAGCTTCTGAAATTCTCTAAATTCGCTTAGTTTTTGACACCTGATGATTAGCTTCATTTTGGAATTACGCATAAGAAAGAGAATTTAGGTGGAATCTTTAATATGTTCAGAAACAACGATAAGAAACGATTTTCGATGGTCTAGCATCCTGAAAAGCAGGGAGGGTTGAATTAGAAGCACATTGATAGATTAAGGTAAATTACTCTTAAAAAGAATCCTTCTTAGCCACAGCAATCAAATGACAAAAATGACGAGATAGGTTAAAAAAATAATATGCCAAATGGAGTGTAAAAAAACGTTGAAGAAGATTAGGAATAAGACTAGCGATCACCTTTGAATTCAAATAGAAAAGGCTAGAATGTGTCAGCTTAGAATCTTACTATGAATGACTCCATTAGCCATTTGATTGTTGGTCCAAATAGCGCAAATACCAATATTAACAGCAGTCCGATTGTTAATCCTGCAATTCTGGGGAGTAAATCAAGCTCTAAGAAACTTGAAGATCTTGCAGGGGAATTCTCACCTAGTAGGGAATTAAATGAAGAGTTAATGAAACAAGATAGCCTCTAACCTGCTTCATCAGCGAGTTTTGCAAGTATCCGCCGATCTTCGTTGCTAGAAATGCAAGAGTAATTGCATGGGAATCTCAAGAGCCAAGAAGAAATACGAAAGATAATTGACAAAGCTCCGCTGAAAAGGAAGACTTAAGCAGATGTAAACGAGTTGATTTATTGTTTAGAATTCAGAAATTCTTGCAAAAAATATTATTATTTTTCAATGTATTTTTTTTGAAACTAGGGAGATTAAGGAGGAAGTGAAGGCGATGAATCAAACAAGCATAAAGACGGAAGTCAAACGTAAGAAGATGGCGATGAAGATTTTGAGAGTGATTATGGATTTGATTAATATGACTAAAACGGGAAGAAACTGATTGACGAGCGACTCGAAAGAGGTGATTAAATACCCTTTGTTGCGCGTGTCCCGACGAACATCCAGCAAATGATGGCGAGCTATTTCATCATGTGCACAAGTAGAATGAAAAAATTCGAGGAACAAGAGCAACGAAGAGATATGTCAGGGCGAAGAAACTCAATGAAAATGAGTAAATCTCCTTCCTTGAGTAGTCGCAGAACGAGCTTCAAAGACGTTTCCTCTTAAAACCTCACCCTGGGTGCATCCCGGAAAGCCAGTGAGATCGCACAGAAAGAAGAAGCGGAGTAATTTCTCCAGCGCGACAAGGCTATGTATTAGCTCTTGAAGGATGTCTACACGCTCCATGCAAGGAGGAAGAAAGTGAAATAGTTTTAACTTGTGTGCTCGATAAAATTCAAGAAAGTTGGAAATCGTAAGATAGGCGTCGTGAAATTTCTTAATCTTGAGGAAGTTCGATCGGCAAAGGCATTGCTACTTATACAACAATAGCAGCAATAACAATAGCAGTAGTAACAATTGCAGCAATAACAAGTCGGAAACAAACAAAACAATAATAATAATCTAAACGATTCATTTTAATATATGAAATCTAACTCTCTCTCCAAAGAGGCTTCCAGTATTATTCTTCCTTCTTAACCTGCTCCTGCTTCGCTATTCAGGAGAGGAAGTGCAAATTAACTTTTGCCTTCAGTTTCTGGGCTGAGTGCCTTTGGAAATGCCGCCAACAACCCAACTGATAAAGGACCTAAGAATTTAAACAATATCTCAATTTAGTAGTTCGCTGCGCCTTCCTCAAACAATCCATTTTCGCTTCGACCATAATTAAACCCACTGAATTCACAAATCTCAGGGTAGCTCAGTTTCTAAGAAGTCAGTGAAACAGTCAATACTCCTGAACCCCCACGAGAAGAAGACAACTACGAAATCTCCAAAGAAAATGGTATGGGATATCAAGTTAACTACCTCTCCGACGAAGAAGACCACTAACCTCCGAAAGACATCCAAAAAGACTTCGAGAAAAAACAAGGTTCCGTGACTTTCTCCTTGAATTCCGCTGATAACATCTTCATCAAAGATGACATCCACCAACCTCGCTCTCGGCTTAGATCAATCTTCCAAATGCAGCTGTTCACTCGTGTTATCTTTCTACTCATCGTCTCCTTCAATATTTTCACATGTTTCCTTGGCGTAAACACGTATTTCTCAACGATCAACACGGAAAGCTAGAAACTGCAGATGGCTAAGAAACTGCATCTCCAAATCCTAAGTGGGTACAACAATATGCTCGATTAGTTGATTCTGAATGCGAATAACCTCACCGATTCCAACTTAGCGACAACTTTCTACCAAACGCAAGCGAACTTGCAGGCTGAAATCACAAGTGAGTTCATAGAAGTCACAAATTATTTTTAAAACATAATCACAAACAAAATGTTGTAGCAAGTGCTCTTCGATTCGTCGCTGTTTCAAACAGAAATATCCACATCGTATATTCTCCCATCTGTGCCTGCGAAAGGAAACTACACTTTTGATACTTCCGATCTATTCTAAGCGTACATTTATCACATCAATGAGTTGAATAATTCCATAGCCACGACTGCATTAGCTTAGACAATTCTAGTTGGCACAATCAGTGTTGATTTCATCAGGTAAAACGAAACTTATTTGGTTTTTTTGTCATTTTTCAACGTTTTTTTGATTTCCCCAAAATAAAAACTAGAGCCAATGTATTTTAGTATCTGAACGATTACATTGACTCAATTGGTAGCTAATCGATCGATTTGTTATCTTCCACTATGTCATCCATATCTAATTTTACATTCATTGTCGTGATTGTCCTGAGCGTCTTGATCATTGTTTCTTTGATTCTAATCTGGAGATTCATGCGAGTAATCTGTGACAGTTTCACCTCGATTTTCGAGAGTTTTGAGAAAATTGACATTTCCGATGTGCATAAAATCAGAAACTACAATCTACTGCTGCTATCGGATTTCAGCTACGCAGTCGATAAAGATGAGTTTTATTCCAGGATATATCTACCTATTACGAATCAACTTCGAGAAGAATCAGATGAGCAGAACGATGCAGATCCTGCGAGCAACATCAACAATAGATTCCTTGGGAAATAGATATCTAAGACATCGAGTGGCATCTAACCTTTAGATCCCATTCCAAACGCAAATCAGTTAGATTCAAATCCTATGTAGACTTCTAAAATGAATTAATTTTCACAAATCACAGCAGGAATTCTGAACAAGAATAATCTTGAGAATAACCTTGCAATTTCGAAAAATCCTAGCAATAATGTAAGTACACTCGCATCGAATATCTCGAAGAGAAACAATGGGCGATTTACAATGGCCTAGAAGATTCAAGATCTGAATTTAGAAGCATCGGAGGATAACGTGCAAACTAAGAAAAACAGAACAGTGGAATAAGGGAAATTCTTAGTGAATCTGGAGGTGCGAACTCTGCTGTTTTACGGGGCATTTGCGTTATGTGTAATTGCGTTCAGTTTGGCGTATTTCCTGCTCGTGTATTTGAACGAATCGAATATGCAAGACATGAGAAAAGATGGGTTAATTATTGCCTAGCCAATTACACTCAATCTTGTGATGCTCATAAGTCTGAAGGAGAATCTAATCGATCCGGTGAATTACAGGAATAATCTCTACACGAGTGCAAATGATCTAATCAATCAATTCTTTGCTGTTAAATAAGACACTGTTCTCTCAGATTAAACCTAATATGCATATAACTATATGTACACAGATATTTATAAAAACGACGCCTGCGATTCAACGTACATCAGTGGATTGATGTCTTCCACGGAAATCTCAGATTGCTAAGGGATTGCGTTGAAGACACTCGTTGGAGGATTGAATATATTTGAAACGAGATTCACTGAGTTTTTAGCTGATTTCAAGAGCATCACTGCGTTGTCAGCGTATGTACTCCCTACAACGTTCTTCTAGAGTCTCATTGAGTTCTCTAGAGGTGTGTATTATGCTAAAATATTTAATATTTTTATACTAGATCAGTGGGTTACAGATCTCATGAGTAATGTGTCATCTATTGAGACATCCAGCTCAGTGTTGATCATCGCTGCAAGTGCATTCATTTTGATTCTCTTTGTTGTGCTCAACGAAGTACTGATTCTGGGGAGATTCCAAGAAGAATACGATTATTTCAGGACTGTATATAAGATGTATTTCCCGGAGGCTGTTGTCACGAAGAAGAAAAATATTAAATTTTGGCTTATTAAGTAAGGAATACTCAAAAGAAAATGAGAATTCAGTAGATTCAAGGGATTACTGCAAAGAGAGATAGCTTCAACACATTAAGAAACATATTTAATTGTATGTCTTTGAGAAAGTTTATTATGTTTATTCACCTTGTTTGATTGTTCTAAAAATATCATTTTGCTATTTTAAAAATGCTATTTAATATGATTCTTCGAGCTTTTGTAAGTTCAATTAAGAGAAAGATGCAGTTATTATTGTAACTCAAATGCTCAATGGGTTTATCGTCTTGTGTTTCTTACATTTATATTATTAAGATATTTATCTATGGATTTTATAAAATGTACTCAAGGGAATTTTTTTCAATAGAATAAGAAAGAAAAGACATAGAATGCCCTGTGCTGTGATAAAATGAAAAACACAAAGAAATCATTAAAGGAACTCAAGCATTCTCTTTGTCCTAAAATAAAACTAAGGTGCCAAATAAAAACAAAGAGAAAGAAGAGAAAAAAATCTATGCAAACCTTCTAGTGGATTCCTCAATTAACTAGGAAGAAGTCAATTACGGAATAATAATTAACAAAAAGAAGAAGAAGAAACTTTCGGAATAAGACAATTATTTTACCCAAACCATGAGCGCTAAAGATTTCCCAGCTACAACTCTGAGCATGATCCAATAAGGTCAAGATCCCAAGGATTTAGTTATCCAGCACTGCAAGCCCTAGTGCACGTTCTGGGAGCAGAAACTCAAGCGATGTGAGGCTAAACTCAAGGAACTTGTTAATGCAGATCCTGAAATGTCATGCGTAGATTTCATCTTAACATAATTGAACTCATTATGATATCCAATTGAAGAACAACAAAACATAAACTCAAATATGGAATTCTTTGATTTATTTATTGATTTTTTTCAAATAGATGTATCCCCATAGAGACTGGGTCACCTGTGTTGAAGGATGCGTAAAAATATTAAAAATTAATTCTTTATTAGCAACTGAATTTAGTTTGATTATGGTTGTGCGTGAATAATTGATTTTTTGTAATCCGAACCTAAAATAACTAGGTGCAACCAACTATCATTAAGCAACTTGTTGGCGCTGAAAAAGGAAGAATTTTCTGAGTAAAAGAGCACTCACTCAAGGAGAAGAGAGAGGAATAAGTGACTTGCAAAGAAAAAGGAGTAAATATTATTTTGATTGTTTACTCATTTTGCTTTGCATTCTGGAGATTATCTCTGCATATCTTGTATCAGTTGCTAATCGTTCTAGCTTATTCGCTTAGTAAACACATTCATTCTGAAAATAAACTTTCTCTATGTGTGTGTCTTGGAAAGAAGAAGTATTTTCAATATTTCTATTGTATTTTGTAACTTTGATGGGAAAGTAGATTGAAGTTAAAAATAATGAAAATTATTATAAAATTAACATTCTAATGCAAGATACTGGTAGATCTACAGTGTCTTAGGTGGATTTCATATCTTTTTTTGTTTTTTAAATCCAAATGAACTCATCTTTTGTTGGATCATTACTTCCATATCGTAAGAGTCTCTCTGGAGATTTAGCAAACATACTTTTTTCTTCTTATTTCTCTTTTCTCCTTGCTCTTCCTACACAACCAATAGATAACTATACACTTACTCGTCTTTATTATTATTTCAATCTTGTAAATAGCAATATTAAAATCCCAGGTAACTAAACTGATTCTTGAACAAACATACTTTATTAGAAATGCATTATCTAGTGACAAGAAAGAGAGAGAGAGAGAGCTTAGAACTTCCAAAATAAATTAAGTGTTGGGTTAATATTATTTTAATTAATTTTCTATTAAATAAGAGGACAGAGAAAGAATACAGGAATTTTCTTATTTCAACAGAGAAAAGAGATTAAATTACATATTTTCATTTTAAATTCCTTCTGAAACTCCATTGAAAATATCCGATTTAATATCTGAAATCTTAAAATGAAAATTGGACTAAATAATCAAGACACTTAGAAGAATATCAAGTTCTGAATAAAAGGCATGCAAGAAGATAGCATAAAACAATTTTGAGTTCAATTAGATAATTTTGAACAAGGATAGATTTTGTCATTATCAATCACAAAATCAAAGGAAAAAATAATCTAAGCACTTTGAGTCTTTGAA
>Ga0302271_10003109_pt1 | contig 14300 bp, 10 predicted proteins | sample III_Bog_N1_1_FD_198767 | JGI IMG/M metagenome (GOLD analysis project Ga0302271, IMG submission 198767) | Peat permafrost microbial communities from Stordalen Mire near Abisko, Sweden - III_Bog_N1_1 | ecosystem: Environmental > Terrestrial > Soil > Wetlands > Peat | place: Sweden: Abisko... | reverse complement strand
CTCTTTCAGATATCATTCTTTCTGGAGTAATAGACCGATTCAATTACTTTTTCTTTGCACTCTTGCTCAACTTCTTCTTCATTGACTGTGGTGATTTCCCACGAAAAGAAAATGCTACATCATGACTGTTTTAACTAGTTGATCTCCTTCGATTTACTTCTTATACTTCTTCTCCTTAAGTCTAAGCTTCCTTTAATTCACCGTATCTATCTCCTTGCTGTTATATTTATGCATCTTAGATAACCTTATTCTAGAACAAGCACTGCTGCAGATTCTAATTCTATTCTTTCTTCTTCTTATCGTATTTCTCTTACTTTAACTCAAATAATTCCTTTGAATGAGTACTCATAGTATTATTATTCTAGCTACTGTTATTCATCAATCTCTTCCTTTAAATCTTTGTTTTTCCCTAATCTAGTTGACTATCTTATTTGCCAACATTCTGCTCTTTAATGCATTGATTACTAATATTCATACTACTATTATTACTATTCCTATTATTTATGTTATTTTCGACACCGAAGCTATCTCCCTTCTTATTTTACTACTTCCTTGGACTATGCATTTCTTTACTCTTACTGCTTGATTACTTCTTCTAGGGAGTTAATGATTTCTTCACAACTTTTAATACCCCGCCTATTCTCTTGATCTACTTCACTCTGCCTTAGAATCTCAATGGAGAATACGATTTATCTTATGAGTTTATCTTGCCGTTGGTTTGTAAGTGCATCTAGTTAGTTATCTGCCCAATAAAGCCATTGGATTTCTTATTGTGTTCCTGATGCTACTATTATCCTGAGCTGCGACTACTACTGTAGCTTCTTCCACTGCTTCTACTTCTGCAAAGTTACCCATGGCTATTATTACTGCTACTTAAGTTGTGTTCTTATTCTTCTCCTTGGACAATATGCTTTGAACTACCGCCAAGGATATCTTGCTGGATCTTATTGGTTTTTAATTTAACTTGAGTATCTGCTGGGATATGACTCTTTCCTACAATCAAATCAAATATCAAAAGATTTAAACAAAGCCTTTATCTTTTTGAAACCTTCTTGTTTTTGTTGGTTTTACTTTAATTCTAGGAGCTGCCAGGGATGTTTTAACTTGGCTTCAAGTGACTGTTCTCAATTATCGCTATTTCCTGATGATTTTCTATTTTCCAACCTATCTTCTGCAAGCCCTTCTCCTAGCTGATTTACACAATCAAATTGGCCAAAATTCCCATAAATATCGTTGATTTATCTACCTGCGATTGACATTCCCAGAAGGTTAAGAATTGAATGTGCTATCTATCATATTATTATAGCCTCTCTCTGCTTACTCTTACGAGTTATTGTTGAAATGTGCTGATTATTGAGAAGCATAAAGTTTCTGTTGTTTCAAAGAGGCAAGCATGTTCTAAGCTGCTAAGCTACTTGCTAATGCTCTTCCAGACTATGCTTGGATATTGCTTGGGAATACTATCCCTGGATTACTCGAGGGTTTTTCATGAGCAGCTTTAGGATGCTCTTCTTTGGCAAAACCAGCGCTTCCCTTGGGTTTCATGATAAATCTAAGCTAGGAGATGATAGAAATCACAGCAATAATGAGGTTAACTAATCACAATCTCAATCTCTGCGTCTCCTCTTTTGAATTTGATTTTGTTTTTGCATTATCTTTCAAAAGAAGAGTAAGACAAGAACAGCGACAAGAACTACGCAAATTAACACCCGTAATTTAATAATTATAATAATCAGATAACTAACTAATGGGGAGAGAAGATGTGGTATCTACAATCACAAATAACCTTATTATTACCCTATGAATTCATCAAAGATTTAATAACAAACGATTAAGTTCTTCCTTTTAGTATTTATGAGAGGTGACATATCAAAACCTTAAGAATTCCTATTTCTTTTTCAATTTAATCTTCATATTTATTTATCTCAAACTAACCCAATAACTAAATGTGGATTACTTGTATTATTCTTGACATCTTTTGTCTTTCATTTGCATGTATTTCCTGAATTGATTCTTTGCTATGGCATGCGAGTTCTCTCTACTAATATTGACAGCAATATTGAATAATCAGGAAAAAGAAGTGTTTTGTTAAAGGAATTCCCTAAAGTTTGAAAAAATTGAAAAAATTAGAAAAAGCAATCAAATCAAATTTACCAAACAGGCTCATCTACTCAACCAACCAATCAATATAATATGAACATATTCGAGATATTCCAGCATGATAACTAGATCAATCCTTCGGTGATGCAGGGGATCATCAAAATGCAGGCTGAATGGATAGCTTTCAAATCCCTCCTTGACAGACTCTTCACAGATGAGCCTGCACTTAGCAGTAAATGTTTGAAATCATGATTGAAAACAGCAGAGACACAATAGGGTTGCTATGTTCATGCAGTTTCAAAATGAATCTATTTATTATTCTCTCTGGATAATTCGTTGAGATATATGATTGATGCTGTGTGGAACCTAGAAACAGAGACCAGAGAGCTTTGGAGAGGCATCGTGAAGGAATCTAGGCCACTCGTGAGGATCATCAATCAATATTACTTCAGTACAAAAGAAGATTACATAAATATGAGTTGACAGACAACTAAAAACTTTGATTTATTTGTTCTAATTTGGAAATATTTCTGCTACAGATGCATTTGAAAAATACAGCAGCAGTCTCCTGAAGTCATAATTCACAGCGATTCTTCAGGAATCCACTGGCAATACTTCCATGACTGTATGCGAATTACTTAATAAGCATCGCAATAATTAAACTAATTTGAATGTTGTGTTGTAATATGTATCATTAAAAGGAAGAAACAACTTCTAAGGACAGCAACAACAACATTTAATTTAGCACATCGAACTTTGTAAAGGCACTGCTTTCCTTGGGCAAGCAATTCCAAATGCACCTTGGGTTTTTGTCTGAACTTGATGCTGTCTCTGAAGAACTCCAAGCGCCTTCGAATCTTGTAGCGACATTAGCATAGCATTTCTCGATCAGTCTCGTCAATATTGCAGGGTTGAATACGAATATTCATGCGTTCTTCAGGTAATCATGCGATTTTGAGTGAGTTAAGCATGGCAAACAAATAAACAAGCTGCCTCTTCAAACAATCTTCTCCTTTTGATGCATAATATTCTTGAATTTATGTATTCTCTCTTCAGGAAGGAATTGATAAAGTTCATGAAGTTTGTGTTGAAGGAGCATGCAAGCTAGATTGACTAATCACTAGTCAAGCAAGATAAACGCAAGATGATTGAGGCAGAACCTGAAATCTTCTCAGTGGAAGTAATAACAGTTATCCACAATATCAGCATTGATTTGCCTAATCCTCCTATTTATTTCTTAGATCTACTCGAGTTTCTTTGAGACCTCTTGTGAGTTAGGATTCTATAGCAAAGCACTGCAGATCCTCAAGGAAATCTTGCACAGAGACATCGAGGAATTTATCGATAGCTAGCAGGAGGCATTGCAGGACAATACTGCTATTTTGAAGAGCTGCATTTCTTATTTTTCTAATTTCCACTTGAACTTCCTGTAAGTCATCGGACAAAGTGTCAAATCCTCTCCTTGCAAAGCTGTACAGCCAGAGTAGCTCGCTGCAGAATTAAAAACGCTCTAGGCATACCTGCAATAATAAATCTACGAGATTTATGGGAGACTCTGCATTAAAGATATTTTCAGGATAATGTTGGAATTTCCTGAGACGTTGGATATCACGCATGAACTCAAAGAAGTCCTATAGAGAACACATCTAGTAACATTATTTAGAAATTAGCAAGAAGGCATTATGCATAACAGCTTTAAAACATATTAGAATCTTGAATTAATGTGCTTGATTGCCAAAAATCAATTATTTTTTATCTTGAAAATCTATTTTAGATGCCTGAACTTTATGAATCGTTATCTGCCTCAACTAGTGAGCGATTACTGATCCCAGGTGTTATCACTACGAATATCCTCAGCTAGTACATAAACTGCCTCCAAATGTTGTAGATCATCGATCCAAAAGGGTTAATTCTAGAGAAAGTCACATTTCCAATTAAAAGCTATCTCTTGAAGAGAAGCGATACCCTCCGCTGCATTATTGAGCATCTCACAGATGACAAAAATACTAATAAACTTGTTCTCGAGAGACTCAAAATACCTTCCAAATTCTAAGACTAAGACTCTCATTCAGACGAAGACGATGAAGATGACGATGAAGCTGAGAATTGGGAAGTCCAATACCTAAACCCAAAGAAATCAGAAGCAATCAGTAAACTAAATGATTCAGGATAGCATTTTTTTTAATTGGTGTCTGCTTTGTTTGTTTTTTCTCAGAGATCAAATATCAAGAGAGTGACTTACTGAGTATCCTCGTCAATTTATATGGTTCTTAAGAAGCGTTTATCAGTGAATATCAGAACATGCTTGCAGAGAAAATGATGGGAACAAGAAACTTCGATATTGATGAAGAAATCAAGAATCTCGAGCTGCTGAAACTTCGATGCGGTGACTCCTCTCTGCAGGTTGGTTGATAAGGGTGGTAGAATGATAATCTCATTAAAGAAGCATCATAAATATGCTTTGATTTGATCTTTATTTTGGTGTGCTTTTCAATTTCTCAGACATGCAACATCATCGTCAAAGATGTGAAGGATTCCAAAAGAATCGACAATCTCATTCACGGATACAAGAAATCAATCATTCCGGAGGCAGAACAAAAGAATCCACTGCTCAGTATTGACTAGCTCCACTGCATGTCTGTATCAAAAGGCTATTGGCCAATAAACTATGAAGTCGAAGGGTTCCCTCTTCCGAAGTATCTTCAACCACTTTTTGAGGAATACTCTAAGCGCTTCGAGAGGAATCGAGCAATGCGCAAACTCATCTGGCACACAAATCTTGGACACGTGAATCTATCCTTATCGTTTGATAATGGGGATTTTGAGTTCAAATGCCTTCCGATTCATGCTGTGCTCATAGGATACTTTGACGAATAGAGTAGGGACATACCAAAAATATCAAACTCGCTAATAACTTTTGTTGCTTTTTTCTGTTTGTTCTGTAGGGTTTAACTAAGAGAAAGGTGTGTCCTCTGATTTTTTGAGTACTGAGACGACTTTACCATAGAGTGTTGTGAAATAAAAAATGGCTTTCTGGGTACACAAAGGCGTCTTAAGAGAATTCAAGAAATAAATCCCAAAAGGACAATAAAAAGACATATTATTAGCATCTTCGTAAATGCTATTGCAGTAATCGAAGGGAATGGGCATGCAATATATGGGTTAAGAAGAAGCAACCGAAGGAACAGACAATGATGTCAATGTGTATTTCCCTGTCAGGGTGTATGAAAAATTCAGAGATTCGGAAAGTAAGAAAACTTAAACAAAAATAATGGGGTTTTTATATTGTTTTGAGAAGAGCCTTTATTAACTCATTTTGTTGTGTTTAGACTTGATTTACTGTGAAGACGAAGAGAATGAAATGATTCTTAGGGATCAGTCTTACATCGGATTCGATAATGCCCAATTTGTCAAGGTAATTATTCTTTTATGATTGTCTTTGATCATGTGTTTCTCTAAAACTCTAACATTCCTTAGGTGTTTGAGAATCTAATCATAAGCATCTTGAACAAGACTGGTCCACGAAACGCAAGCCAATTGCACTCCCTCGTGAAGACTCTCTACAAATCCGACTTGGAGTTCGCCGTTCAAGAAGAGCAAGTCAAAACAGTGCTCAGAAATATGCATGCTGTAAGAATTAATCCATCCCAGAAACATTTATTCTAATATTTATTTAATCTAACTCCCTTTATAATTTACCCTTCTTGCTCTTCGCAGAAGCACAAGCTGATGTTTAACGGTGAAGACTTCTCTCTTCCAGCAGTACATAAAGACAAACTTTACTGAAAATACTAAACTCATCAGCATACACTTCCCATCCCTCTGCAGAATTAATCCCCCGCAATGATTCGAAAGGATCTACTACAAAGATAAATTTGTTATGTGGAGAAATGATCAGACGGACATATGCATTGAAGAAGAAGAGATAAGGAGATACAGAACTGAAAAATAAATAATAAATATATATTGATATTAATTCGGGATATTTGCTGCAAATTCTTAATCTTGCTTGTTCTCTTTGTGCGTGTACTTGTATTTCCTGTCCTTCAATGCAGTCTAGTAGCTGCTGTTCGATTTCTATCAGCTTAAGAGGATTATTGTTGTTGATTTTGGTTACATAAATAAGTAGTTGTGTTCTTCTTTTTCTCTCTGTCTTGGTTTATTTATTGGCCTTTTCATACTTTTTATCTTGAATGGACTGTGATGGATTTGTTATTAGAACTAATATCGCTTTTATCATTATTATCACCTCCGTTTTGAGATTTAGTTGCGTTTATTTCTGGGGACAGAGGTGGAGAATGCTCCTCTGCTAGGTCTTCTAGCTTAAGTCTCTGCAGTTATGGAGGATGCGCTGGAGCTGCTGAAGAGCTTGGCTTTCTTCCACCTAAGAGAATTCCAGATAGATTCATGATAGGAATTTCAATAACAAGAGCTACTGTCGCTGCAGCTACCAATGTGAATGAAAACTCTGTGAAGAACAGTGTCAAGAGGTTCTCGATGTTGTAGTAGACTGCATCTTAGAATTCGTAGATTGTAAATAAGATGATTATGTAATGGGTGAGATATCCACCGAAGGAGAGTCTCTACATGAATGCAAAGAGTTTGCAGTTGAAGAACTAGACGAGCAGATCCTTCGACCCGCAGATACCTGGAAGGACTAGGAATGACACACCGATTACATAGAATGTTCTGCAAGTACCGAACCAGAAATTCTAAATAGAATCTGGCCAGTAGTCTAATCCTTGAGTTTGCAGTGTTCTAGGTCCAAACATCAGTCCAAAAATGAAGAACAGACCGATCCCATAAGAGATGTACTTCTTCCATGTGTGTGCTAAGGCTTTCTTGAAAAACATCAAGAGTGATCGGTGAGTTGATTTGGCTTTGTCGATTTAGTACTCCTTGTAGAGGATTCCTAAGAAGAGTCCAATGAAATAAGGAGGAGATCTAGTCCATGGTTTAGTGTAATACCCATCGTAGTAATGTTCGGCACCAAGATTAACGATGTTCATGGGGACTTTAAAGTTCCAATCGTACGATAAGTAGATCGATACGAATTGCACTGCAGCGAATGATACAATGATTGAAATCTTTCCGATTAATCGATTGTTCTGGTAGACGATTAGAAGTATCATGCCAGCGATGAACATCTAGAAATCATTCGAGAGATACCAGCCCCAGCCAAAACATTTCTCATGCTATCCTGGGAACATATTATCGATGAAAAGAAGGTTTTACCACCAGCGTGCATCACAATTTGCAGCTTAGCTATTGTAGATATCCCAAGTTGGAGATGCACCTAGAAATGGACTGATTTTCCAGTAGAAAATTAAGACAACGAAGTAGCATGGGAGAATACGGAATACTCTGTTTACAACAGCGAAGAAAAAGGAAATCAGCACTTTGACAGGCTTTTTCATATTGAAATTTCGAGCTTGCTTCTCATCTGCTACGACGTACGCCAAGAAGAAACCACCGAGCCAGAAGAACACATCCACTGAGTACAGACAAGAGAACAAGAACAAAATGAAAGGTTTCTTCTGCTCGATCATCAAGTCAGATGGGTTGCTCATGTAATTCATGTGCAAGTAGAATTCATGTCCGAAGATAACCTATGAGAATAAAATAATGTTAGAAATACTTCTATGATTGTTGGCTATTTGCTGCTGCTGTTTAAGCTATTGCAATAATCAATTTGTATTTTACCTGAATGAAGCAAAGCGATCGGAGTCCATTGAACACGAGTAAATCGTCATTGTTGCTTTTGAGAGTGAACATTTTACTAACATTCTCAACGATATTCCAGCATTAAGCGCATCGAATGTAAAGAGGTACTCTCCTAGGCTTCGTGCTGGGTACAGTAGCAGCTGTAGCACTCATTGCAGGACTAATCTGTGATGCTGACGGATTTCTGCCAGCAGCCGTAGCAGCAGCTGAAGGGTTTCCGCCAGCGGTAGTAGCAGCTCCTGTCCAGCTGACTGTCGGAGAGACAATCTACCCTGTTGCGCTTTTGTTCAGTGTGGAAATTGCAGATCCCGCATTCATGACGCTGTTTGCACCGTGCTGATTGTAATTAATTAGTGTTTCATATCTGGCTTCGTCTTAGACTCCAGCTCTGTTCTTTTTCTTTCTGTCTGCTAAGGTTTTCAAGATTGGAGTAACAAATGCTGTTAGCACACAAGCACCTATCGACACAAAGCCTATGATTAACGCAACACTTACTGATGGGTTCGAATCTTAGTATGGAACAAATGATATGTCATCTGGTTAAATAGCAGCTGCACCCAGATTAGCAAGACTACTACTTCCCCTAGGTAAACGTGTAGCTTCGGGGGTATGCCAGCCTTCTAATAGTTGCTTCTACTATCTAGTGAGTTGGTTTGGCAAGAGCCTCTTAATGAAACTACCCAGCGCTGTGAAGAGATTAATGATATCTGTACAAGCCTAGACTTTGTTTTCATTGAGAACACCAGCATTACAGATTTCGGTCATGCAAAGCCCTTTAAACATAGGTATGTTAATTGATGTGTCTGTTGAAAATCTCACAAAAGCCATTTGATCTGAATCACGACATGCTTCTACATCACCTTCATCATTGATTTATCGACCTGAATACAAGAGTGTGAGTTGAAATGATGCTGGGACATCTTTGAGATTGTTTGCGTTAAGATCATCTATGATCCCATTTAAATACAACCCACAAGCTGCATAATCTGCTTATGCATTAGCTTAATTAGCCAGGAGCAGCAACTGAACGAATATCAGCAGCGGCAAGCCCAGCAGAGATCCCGTCAATCCTCTTTTCCTAATATGCTGAGTTCTTTTGGGTATTCGCATTTAATGACAAATTAAAATTTTGGCTAAAATTGAATAATTTATCCCAATTTGTTTGTAATTTGATGTTGATCATTGATTCTATTTTAAGGGAAACAAAAGATAGTTTTAGGCAAGTAATTAGAATTGTAAAATAACTGACAAAAGGGAAATATTTGATAGGTTTTTTTATGGTTATGATTTTAAATAATTTATTGAAGAATCGTGAGTATTATCATTGATATTATGATTATTGATTACAAAAAAAGAACTTGCTCCAGTTTTTTTCTTTGGAAGATTTAAATATTTCTTTTTTTTGTTCTGAAGATACTTTGCAATAATTCCCTCATTAAATAGTGTCATTTCTGCTAATTTGTGAGGCACAAATGGCTTCATATTACTGTTTTTAATATTCTCTTGTTAAACCATTAACAATCAACTGATATAAATCAATTTTATCTAAGAATCAATTCAGTTAGTAATTAAAAATAAGAAAAGAAGTTCAAAGTTATTTTGGTTTTTGTTATCAAAGGAATGAAAATCGATAACATAAGGCAAAGTAATAAAAAGCATAATCAATATTTACAATGAAATGAAAGAGCTGAAAAGATCGATAAAATAAATGGCAATGAAAATCTCGCTGAAAAGACGACTGGGCAGAGATTTTTAGATAAAATAATTAACTTTTCATAAAAATGTTATTGAATTTTTCATAAAAAGGTTATAGAATTTTTCGATTATACTTCTGACTTTCCACACAAAAATATCAGAGAGAATATTAATCAGTAATTCCGAAACTATCCCTTTACATATCATATCTTTCTTGGTGGAAAGGAAAAACTCAAAGAAGGCAAAAAATAAAACTAATTAAAAGAAGGCAAAAAGAAAACAAGTAATTACTCAAATTATAGTTATGGCTACATAGATGAAGGACTTCATCAAAGGTTTCGATATTTTTAATAAACCTTTTGAGTTTTTTGTTGGAGAAAAGAAAAACAAAAACACTTTTGTCGGAGGATTTCTTTCGATCAGCGTAATCGCTGTTTCAATAGCATACCTTTACTATTTACTCAATTTGTATTTCAATAATAAATTTGAACCGAAAATCACTTCCAGCATGGCTCTCACTGACGAGCTAATATCTTTGGAAGTAAACGACAATTTCTTCATTTTTGAATACATGATTAGTGATGTACCTCTTCATCTATATGAAAAGCAAGTTGGAAAAACTTATCTCTCATACGCTCTAGAGTATACCTATAATGACCCAAACTATGGTATTTATAAAACTTCATATCTACCATTGGTTCAATGCACGGATTTGAAATTTGCAAATTATCTTTGTATCGATCCAGCCTCAATCTAAAACTTTAATATCTCAAAGAATGCTTTAACAAATATGTATCGACAATTTACCCTTTATTTAGATATTTGCGATAATTCGATACATTCCAACTGTGCAACAAAGCAAGAGACGATGGATTTAATCCTGTCGCCTGATAATTACTTTATGTTTTATACAAAAATTAGACAGTACAGTTCTGATTAAAGAAAATTTGAAGAAGGGTACAAGCTGGAGTATATTAGATTTGATTCTCAGTTAGTGATTTATTCTCTCATTAGCTTAATTAAATCTCAGACTACAGTAATTGAAGGCATGATAATTTAAGCTTCTACTCACAGTAACGATATCTTTGATTATAGGAGAATCGATACTTATTTCTCTAGAGATTACTCAGAGAATGTGATGGGGTATTAAGGATTTGGGCTTTTAGTATTTGAAACCAATCAGTAGAGGAACATAATAACCATTTAACATGCCATGATTACAGAAGTTCTAGCTTAATTTATGGGCATATTCAACCCTCTTCTGATCATAGGAATATTAGCTAAAATGCTAGCTCAATCACAAATAATTGAAGATATTAACAATATTCTGCTAAAAGAGTACTACAAACTGACTGCCTTGAAGCTCGTTAGCTACAGGGAAAATAAGCTAGATTTAATTGATGAAAATTAGTCCTAAACTGATTTGAATCAATCTCAGGCCATCGTCTCATTGGCGAACAAGCTTAGAGAATCTGACTTTGCTGAACAAAGTATGCAGTATTTTGAAATGAGTTTCTTTAAGAGAGCCAAGTTATTCTTCTGGAAGCTCTTAGGTAAACAGCCTGACCTCTCTTAACAAAAGAAGGGGTCTAACTCCATGATTTATCATTAAATTCTCCAGTAAACGATGAAAAGGATCAACATATTTGAGGTTTACAAAGACATAATTTAACTCAAGATGTTCATCAAACTCATGCTTTCGAAAGAGCAGTTCGCGGCGATGTAGTTTTGCGGGTCTGAAATACCTGAAGATGAAGACATAGACGCTAGAAAAAGGCTCAGGAAGCAAGCTGTTATTAATAAGTTGAAATCAAAGATAAAACTAAAAGCATAAAAATAAAGTGCATTTCCTAATGTTGTTAAATCTCTAATGTAGAAAAACAATGGCTTCTTAATATCTAGTCCATTGAATTAAGGCATAGAAAAAAGCGAAGTCAAGACATTTTCTGAAAATGATACTATTTTTAATAAATAAAGTTCCAGAAAAGAACCAGAAGAATAAGAAATCAGCTAATTTAAAAATGAAAAGGAAGGTAAAAGTAGTTTTTTTCATGGAAAGCCTGCATAGGAAGCTGGAAATAAATAAAGGAAGATCGAGGAAACAGAGGTAGATTAAGACTTCAAACTCCAAGAAATACAAAAAAAATAAAATAAATTAACAAATCCACAGACTGATCAATAATCATAAAAGATTCAAATTATTTAACACACATGATAATTTTTAAATATTTATTAAAAGTAACATTATGGAAGTGAAGGAAGTGATGAATTAACGATAGTTAGAGGCTGTTGAAGCAATATAATAAAGGCAGTTTAAGTCTTTAGAAAAAGATGTAATCAATACTTTAAGCTCTAAAACTGATTTAGAAGAAAATGAAAGAGTCAAAAGAGAGAGAAAAAAGGATGAAATAACTAGAAATAGCAGTGCTGAGCCATACCATAAAACAAGAATGGAAGGGCCTAAACCTTTAAAAAACGAAGGAGATGAAATAGAAATGAATATGGAAATTGATATTAGTTCCTAAATTGAAGATGAAAAACAGAAAAAAGAGAATGAATAATAATTTTAAGGTTAAAATACAACAGATAAGCTGTAATAATAATAATTTAATGAAGAAACTTTTTCTCCTTGTGATAAAGACATGAAGATAATTGAACAGCTCACAATTCCTTTATCTACTACTCAAAGGAGACCTTACATAGAATAATTCATTAACCAAGCACTAGTATCTCCTTCTCCCAACAAGGATTATTTAATTGAATCAGGCTTCTAATCGAGAGTATCTAATTTTCGATCCCACCTCTGTGAAATGGATCAAATCGAACTTGATCAAGATATATAAGAGCAACTCTTGCAAACTGTTTTGTAAGATTTTCATAGCAAACTGTCGGGAGCTGATAATAAATTCGAAAATCTAAGCTGCATTGACAGGAATATCTACGAAAGTCTTCTTGTGAAAGATAAGAATCTATTTTCAGACTGTAAATGAAGATGAATCACCATTTGTAAGCAAATTATAAAAATTGTAATTTTATTTGGTGTTAAAACCAATAAATGTTTTGTTTGAAGTATTTCCATATAAAAGATAATTATGCTTACAATAACAAAAAATAAATCAAAAAAAATACTTTCGTATTTTATTTGTGAAGGAAATATTTTTAAAAATAAAATAAAGGAATTATGGTATCCAGTCTATTCAATCTCATTGACAGGCTTCAGCAAGGATTCTTATTATTCTTGAACTAATAATTTAAGAAGTGAATATGCAGTTTTTATAAAATGAATTAATATTATACACATGACTATCAATTTGGATTCAAGTTTAGCTTTATGGAATTTCGTATGTTTCACAGACTGGTCTCATATATTCCTACTATGATTTCACCATAATTTAAGAATATGTAAATTAGAATTCTGAAAGCAACTAAGTCTTAGAAGTGTCGTTCCATTTGTAAATTGCAATTTGAAGAGTAATATTCTTTGGTGGATGGTAGTTTTAGAAAATTAATAGAAAGTCTCTTCATGCTAAGTTTCAAGATAAATCTTGTTGAAAATATACTTGGATTTAAAATCAAACTTTAGAGTTATGCTCATAATAGAGGTACTTGTGAGAAATTCAGTAAACTAATAGTAAGACCCAAAAGAGATCTATGATATGCTACTATATTTGTCTTTTATTGCCATTCTACCAAAAAACTGGAATAGTGGAGATTTAAATAACTTTTTTCTAATGATTATCAATATTATTCTTAGAAGAATTGCATATTAAATAGTCTATTCCATTCAGTGAAAAGTTATATTATTCAGAAATTAGCTTGAAGTTGCTGGCCTCTTAAACAGTGTAGGTAACCCACTAATTTTAGTGCTAATCAAAGCCAAATAAGAAGACCCTGCAAGATCCTTCAGGAACCTCTTTAATAAACAATTCTTTACATTTTTCAGCCATAAATTCTAAGACTCATTGAATCAATATTCTTTGACAATTTTAAGTTTTATCTTTCGATGATTTATTCAAAAGGATCATTTAGATTAATGGCAATCATTGAAAAGTCTGCTGCTCCTTCTACAAAGTAGTAATAAATAATTGAAACTTTATTCGATCCTTTTTTATTTTTTAGATCTAAAAAAAAGGACTTTATTATTCTTCTTTCAATAATTCATAATCAATCAGTTTTCATTTTAGGATCAAGCAAATAATCAAAGTAAAAAGCTCTAAAAAGATACAATATCAAATATTGATTGCCTTTTCATGATTTTTTTCTTTTAAAGATTTAAATATTTCTGAATTTTTTTCTGAAGATACTTTGTAATAATTCCCTCATTAATCAGTGTAATTCAAAAATAAGTACAAAAAAATAGTGATTTTAATTGTTTAATAATAAAAAGGTTATAGAAATTTTCGATTATGCTTCTGACTTTCCTCATAAAAATATCAGAGAGAATATTAATCAGTAATTCCGAAACTATCCCTTTACATATCATATCTTTCTTGGTGGATAGGAAAAACTCAAAGAAGGCAAAAAATAAAAACTAATTAAAAGAAGACAAAAAGAAAACAAGTAATTACTCCAATTATAGTTATGGCTACATAGATGAAGGACTTCATCAAAGGCTTCGATATTTTTAATAAATCTTTTGAGTTTTTTGTTGGAGAAAAGAAAAACAAGAGCACTTTTGTCGGAGGATTTCTGTCGATCAGCGTAATCGCTGGTTCAATAGCGTATCTTTACTATTTACTCAATTTGGATTTCGATAATAAATTTGAACCGAAAATCACTTC
>Ga0302271_10003108_pt1 | contig 14303 bp, 14 predicted proteins | sample III_Bog_N1_1_FD_198767 | JGI IMG/M metagenome (GOLD analysis project Ga0302271, IMG submission 198767) | Peat permafrost microbial communities from Stordalen Mire near Abisko, Sweden - III_Bog_N1_1 | ecosystem: Environmental > Terrestrial > Soil > Wetlands > Peat | place: Sweden: Abisko... | reverse complement strand
CCTACCATTTTCATCTTCTAGCAGAATCACTTTTTAACTTACAAAAAATTATTTGCGCAATATTGACTTTTGGAGTACAGATTGTTGATTCTTTTGAAGCTAAATTATAGGGAGATGGACAACTGAGAAGAAAGAGATGCATTGAGAGAGATCAAGAGGACTAATTTTTACTTTGTACACTAAACAAACAAAAAAGAAAGAAACATTCAGGCAAGCAAAGATAATCAATGATATCAGCATAATATTAACTGAAATGGAAAAAATCACAAAAACTCTTCAAAACAAAATTCAATTGAGTGAATCAGAAATCAAAGCAAAAGAGATAATCGAAGAGAGTAGCAACTCTGAAGGTCTAGCTTGCAAACTGCAAGATGACGGGTATGCACTTCTAAAAGTAGAAAGCCTTTTCCAACATGTATGAAAGGTAAGACATTTCTGGAAACAAACAAACAAGGAATCTAGAAAATTTCAATGGTGTACAACTTACACCAGCTCTAAGAAAGTGGATTTCAACTATGAATTTGAAGTATAAAGCCATCTTTTTACTTTTACTCTCCGAAGCTGGAGACTGACAGAAAATTTTAACTGCTTGATGAAGCCATGTATTTTCCTCTTGAAATAGCTCACATTTACAAGAAACTCGGTTAACCAAGCAAAGTTACAGAATATCTGTAGAAAGTACTTGAAATTGATCCTAATAATCCGTAAGCACTATTCTTATTTAGTAAGATGATTTTCATATAAAAATCAGCAGAATTTAAAAAAAGCTCGAAGACATCTTAAGAAACGCTTGAGTTTCAGCAAAAACTAAAAAGGGGTCTACTGTGATCAAGGCAGAGTTTACTTGAAGCTAAATGACTTTTCATCTGCTATTGGGTTCTTAGAGTTGAGCAAATCAAGCAACGAAGATAAATTATTTTGCATATGTTTAGCCTAGTTCACATGGGCCAAATGCTTGCTATTCTCTAATCAAATGGAAAAGGCTCTAGAATTATTTTTTCTGATTTTCTAAATAAAACCGCAAAATTTCAAGGATTGAGATTCTTCAATAATTTTTTATAAGGGAATTTGCCATTACAAATTGAAGAATCCCATTTCGGACGACTTCGCTAATAATAATCTCACTATCCTTGATGATTAAACAAAGAGATTGATTACTCTAAAGATCTCTTTGCAATCATTTGTAGATACTTAAAATGAAACAGAATTAGCGAAAAACTCAAAGATAAAGCAGATAACGTTAATATGAAAAATCTCACAATAGATAACGATGTGTTATCAGCTCCTGCTTTTATCTAGTTATGTTGCTGTAAGGCATAGAAGCCATACAAAAAGATAGAAACATCGAAACAGCCTAACTTGAGAAATGCGCCAAAAAATACTCTTCTTGTCCAAGCACCCTTTATGAGCTGGGCAAGATTTATTTTAAAAAATAATAACCCTCCAAAGCACTCGTGCTCTTTGACTAAAGTGAAAAATGCATCATTAAAGACTTAAATTCAGTTCCTCTTTCGCTTGAGCAAACCTACTAGAGATTATGCCTTCAAACAATTTTTAACTTTCGAAGCACAACGAAGGTATGATTTCCCTTGAAAAATGCTTTGATCTAGACCGACTCTATCCTTTCTGCATTTGCTATAAAATCTTATTTCTGTCTGAAATAAGGGCAGTTTGCAGAAATAATTCAATCTCCCAAATTGTCTCTACAGACTGGAAGCACAAATGTTAAGACCTATTCTACTCTAACACTTGCTAACTTTCAATCTGGAAACACTTTTTCCACTATTGCATGTCTTAACAAGTGCAAGCTGAACGACCTGTAATTGGTTAATCTGAAGCTAGCGGTGATTTATGAGATCATTGTTAGACCTTAAACCTCATTAAATTATGCTCTTTAGCATTTATCTTTGAAACCTAATTCAACACAAGCCCTAGTTCGTTCTTCTAAGCTTCTTGCGTGTATTCGGAAAATTCGAAATGGCTGATTCGCATATTGAACGTTTGTTTGCTGCTTTGAAATAATTTCAAATAAAGCAGCTTAAAAGCAGTGATAAAAAAGAGAGAATCAACTAAAAGCAATCAAAGCTTGTATTATTGAAGATCCAATTAATTTAGATGATAGTTTCGTCAAGCTTTAAACTGCTTTCGCTGCGAAAGGATATCTTTGAAAACAGCAAGGAAACTCTCTGAAACAATTGTCTCCTATGAACGAGCAGTTAAACTCCATAAAACCGACGAATCATATTAACTCTCGTAGAGGAAATCTACTCATAACTTGGATACTTACAAGCAGAAATAGCAATTTATAATCAGCTCATCGATCTAACTTCTTCCAAGAATACCCAATGGTACTTAAACAATATCGGAAATGCCTATCTAAAGCAAGGTAAGCTTTTATAAGCATTTCAATCAGATGAGAAATGTCTCAACCTGGGGGGAAGAATATTCTCTTAAAATATCTGAAAATCTAGCAGCTTGCTAGCTAACTGCTAGAAACTACGACGAAGCAAAAACCTTTTAGACAGAAGATTTTCCAAAGAGTGAACTCCTGCTGTGTCTTTTTTTCTGATAGGATTGGCTTATCAAGGAAAAGGAGATACTCCTAATATAATTCAATTCCTTGATAAATCAATCAAAAGTGATAGCTCCTTCACACCTACTTATCTAACTCTTGCTAAAATAAAAAAAAGATCAAGAAAATCTACAATAGGGAATTGCCTTGTGTTGGGATCAGCATAAACATTCCAATTGCTAGAGTCTACTATCAATTGCTCCATTAATACCAGAAAACCATTGATTTCCTCAAAGATTGTTTGATAGAGACTCCAGGTTAGCTACAATATCTTTTTGAACTGAAAACTGTTGTCTTTAAAAAGCATCTAAACGAGACTGGAAGTGCTGAAAGTCCTTCTAAGATGTCTTCTTTAGGACATATTCTTTCAGAAGCACTCGAGCTGTTTAGATAAGCAGCAAATGCTGAACCAGAGAATGTTTAATATAAATTTAGAATCTCTGATGTTCTTCACTGTATGCAAAGCTGTTCTAGGATAAATAGTATAATTAAGCCATTCAATCTTATGAGAAATGTCTTTCAATCGCCGTTCCATAATGGAGCGTTACATAATCTAGCGAGAACCTTCTTTTATCTAAAAAACTACTAAAAAATTGCAGATTATGACAATAAATGTCTGCTTCGAAATCCTGAAAAGAAAGATCTATAAACCTCAAAGCTTTCTCTGCTTCTAAAAAAAAGGCTACAGCCCTTAAAATTCCTTGTGAGAAGCAAAAAAACAAAAAGAATTTATTATCTTTTTTGTTTAACCTTTATGAATTTGCTTTGAAATCTAAGCAATTGTAAACCTTCATTTGCGAGCATACTACCCATCTGAGATTTAACTGTATTCACTTATTAGTTGATAATTTATGAGTTTTAAATATCTGTTTCAATAATCTTTGCTGAAACAATTAATTTATTTTCAAACAAGAGTGAAAAGAAGGAATCTGATTAAGTTACAGACATCCTATTAATTAGCTTTGTTTTTTTTCTTCTCAAAATATGTTTTAAATACTAAAAAAAAGGACTTCCTTGTTCCTTGGAATATTATGAAATCAAATAGCAATGTTGTTTCTATTCGAATAAGGGTAAATTTGCTCTCCTTTAGTTTTTCGAATCACGAAAATAGCATCAATCCACTCACTAAGAAGTTCATGAAAAAGCACTTTTCCCCAAAGATTTACCTGTTTATCCATTTTTCTATCGAGATCTCTCAAAAACATACATTCTTTATTAAATTTGATTCTTCTACAAAATCAAATTAAATTTCAGGCTAACTCTCTATTTTTATTAGAAGATATTGTATTGTTTTCTTTCTAATTCAAGAACTAAATTGATGTTTGTTTTGTTAATTTGAGAGTAACTCAATAAAGACCCTTAATCCTTTTTAGGATTTAAAAAAATGTTCCTATTCCTCCACTCCCCTCCTTCAAATAACATCAGTGATTGAATGAATGGAGTATCAACCAAACCAGATAAGGAAAATCAATAATTATTACAAATTATTACATCTTCCAAAGGTTCATTGAATTCCTAAATATGGTTAAAACAATAAAAACGAATTGATTCTCAAGATTAAAATAAAATAGCTGTGATTTCTCCTCTTGATTTCAAAAAAAAAAAAAAAAAAATAAACTCTGATATTCCCATATCAAATAAATGCTATTCACTTTCTAAATAAAATATGATAAACAGCAATCAATCAAATTATGTTTCTTTCTTTATTCAAAACATCCTTTTTAAATAATGTTAAGTTGATACTAAATGGAGTTAATTGTTTCGAAGAATCTAATAATCTATGCATTCAAACAACAACAGACATGCTTTTATATTTATTTGGAGTCATTCATTAACAGTGTCCGCTTTCACAATGATAGCCTCGTGGGCAATCACTATCTTTCTGGCAAGGTATGAAAAATTATTTCGAGGAGGAGGAGGAGGAGGAGGATGAAGAGCGAAGAGTTTTGCCTGTAGCAAGAGCCGGTGTAGTGAAGAATAGAATCACGAGGACAAGGATGAGGATGTTTTTGAAGTTCATTTTTTTTGTTGGTTTTGGTTTTAGATTATTTTCTATTATTTATTTATTATTCTGCTTTGGGCTTGAACCCATTCGCAGATAAACATGCCTGAAGAGGTATTACAATTATCTTCAATTCAATAAATAATTCATTTCTCTCTCATTACTTTATTATTAGTGCTATCGAATAAAGAATCAGTTAACGAAACGATAGATGAAGTTTACTTAACAGAAAATAACAAATATTCAAGCTAATTACAACCCTCACTCCTACAATCTTATCATGCAAATGTAATTGATGAAAATCAACCATTTTTATTGTTTAAGCTGGATTGTTTATTAGAAGCTTTTATGTTTGATATTCTACTCCATTCCCTCCCCCTCTTTTCCTCCTCTTTCATAATGATTGTTGATATTTTGCTATCAGAATAATGTTGAACTAATTTTATCTTTTTATATCTTCACCACATTGATTACATGAATCTCTTTGTTCAAGCTTTTTGAATAGACTTTTGATTTTAAATATTTTTATTTGTACCTTTCCAGAGTAGTTTCATAGAAAAATGACAGTTTTACCCTTTTTATCCATGATGGAGTTTCTACTTTCAGAACAGGAATTTTCAATGAACTCTCTTATCTGATTCTGCGAGTTTAACAATGAGACAGGTCCCCAGCTTTATTTTATCGAACAAAAGAAGGAAACAGTAAGAGACTTCAATTACAGAAACTCTCTACTCTTCTACTCTGCTACTCTGCAACTTCTATTGGCGTTTTGGCTCTTATTAATAAAGGATCAATAGTCTATGAACGAGTCTTCTATTTTTTTACCTAGAAAAAAAAATCTTAGTGTGGGGTGCAAAGTCATTCCTGCATCTGTAACATAATTTGAAATCTTAATTCGGTATAAGATCCCCCTCTCAAATAAGATCAAAACGTGTTTTAATGACAGAGTATCGACCACATAAAAAAACATAAAAAGAAATATTAGATTGCAATTGATCATAAAGATAACTTTCAATCAAGTTAGGTTTCTAGGATTTCAATAATCTATTTATTCAAAATACACATATTTCATATTTTTGTTAAAGATTATTTCAGCCATGTCCAAAAAAAAATCTATTGCCTAACTTACAAAAAAAAAGAAAGAGGAGTTAATTTTAATGGTTTGTTTACTTAAATGGAGAATAACAACTTTCTCTGTGCTGAGGATTTCCTAGTATTGCCTGTGAAAAAGTTCGCTTTAGCTGAAATAGTGTTATTAACATCTGAAATTAATCCATCCATAATGGACAGTTTATTTGTTTCACTTTTTCATTCAAACAAATCTCACAATCTCATTATTTTCTATTACAAAACTAAAAAGTAGTAAGATTTTTACATCAAAATTTTCAAAAGGATTTTGCAAAAATACTTTTGCGATTTCTCCATTTGTCCTTAATATCATATTATAATTTCTCAATTAAAATAAAGAATATTATTAGTAAAAAGATGTAAAATATTGAATATTCTTATGAATGCTATGAAGGAGAGGTTAATCATAACCAACAAGAAAATGTAAAAGGTAAAAACTGATTCCTTTTTAGCATTTTTTATTATTTTTTTTCAATAGGAGATTTCTTCTGGAATACTCGAAGACAGAATTAATGAAGAGTGGAAGAAAGAAATTATGCATGGCTATGATTAAAAGGTAATATTTTATTTATTGAAATTGTTTATGAATAAAATTGATTTTCCCATCGATGCTAATACCCTTTTTGAAAACGAAAATAAGAAAATAAGCCTGGTTGATAACAAAACCAAATACAAAAAATGGAGAGAAAGAAACATGTTTTCCATTACTTTTCACCATATTTCAAGAAATCTTGCCTTCTGATGATCTTTTCAGATAATAACTTCAACCAGAAACCCAGAAACAATTCAAATTGCTCCTAGAATCTCCAAAACAAACCCCATTTCTTCCTCCAATCCTCCTTGTATTTACGGATAAAACTACTAATATATCCCTACATATTATTTGAGTGCAAACAAGTAAACTTGAAAACGTACAAGTAAATGAGTTCAAGAATAATGTTTTAGTATTGACTAATATTCCTAAAGTGCATATGCTAAATCTATTATTTAAATTAAATTTAAACACTAGAGTTCCAATGGAAGAATTCAAAAAATAATATGGATTTTAGAAATCATAAGGTTGCACAAGGGGAGAGTAGTAAATAGATTTAATTGAGGAGAATAAGGAAGAGATTTAGATTGAATATCTTTATTAGATTGGAAGATAGTATTTAAAAGAACAAAAATATCATGATGACAATTGAAAAAAGAGAATAATTTCTACAAATAAACACAAGCAATAATATCAAAAAGAGATGTTCAATATACCCTATCACGGCTGAACGAATGACCAGCCAGGAATGTAGTCTGTTTCTCCTTAGTATTCTTCTTCTGTAAACAAGTCTGGATCAATTTTCGTGCATATCCTGATTTTGCGATTCGGTTTAGGAGGTTTTAACTTTCTGTAAGAGATGAGAGAAGAAATCAGACAACAACAACAAGGAGATGATTAAGATAACAAAATAATATTATCTTTTTTTGATTGCTAAAGAATAGAATTTACCTTTCAAGCACACTCTGCCAGTTGATGCTGCTAAAGAAAGGATGAGCTTTGATTTCATCAGCATCTCCTTTACCAGAACCTAGTCTCTTCAGTGGGTTTCTTTAGAGCAGCTAATGCAAAAAATAATAAAGATAAAGTGTATGTTGCCAAACAAACAAAATGAGAATACAAATACAATCAAGAAATGAATTAATTTTACTGCTTTAAGAAGTGATCTGGCGTCGATGGAGAGAAACGAAGGGATCTTAAGGCTAGCTTTTTCTATGTTCGAGAAGAGCTCGTCTCTGAAAGAAAGAGAAAGAAGAAATCAGAAATCAGCTCAAAAAAGAAAAGAGATTATTCCAATCCCAAGACCTACCTATTCTTGAAATATCCCAATAATTTTTACCTATTCGTGGCGTAATAAGGTGGTATCCCAACTAGCAACTCGTACATGACAACTCCAAGTAAATACCAATCCACCGCTTTTCCATGCCCGCATCGTTTCAGCATCTCTGGTGCTAAATAAGCGACTGACCCACAGAACGATCGTGCACCCTATGCATGATCTAGCACACCTTCCTTGGAGAGTCCAAAATCCGTCAGTTTTACATGCCCTTCATAGTCCAGCACAATATTATCCGGCTTGAGATCTCTGAATATCACATCCCTCTTGTGCAGATCCTCCAGCGCTAATATTGTCTCAGCTAGATATATTTTGACTAACTCCTCTGAGAACTTCTTATCTTTTTGTAAATGTTCCCCTAGATCACCGCCAGGACAGTAATCCATGATCAGAAATAACTTATCTTTAGTTTAGAACGCGTAGTCGAGTCTGACTACAAACGGATGGTCTGTTAAGGACATCACGTTTCTCTCAGTCATCGCATATTTCGTTAAGTTGTGACCTACATAAAAGTAAAAGCTTTCAAGAAGGGATAATTCACATTCAGAACAATATCTCTCTCCTCCCTCCCTTATTCCAAGTTAATACAATCCCTCAATAAATAGTTTATTATTATATTTTTCTTACGTATGATCTTCGATTTATGAAGTACTTTCATCGCATACAGCATCGAATTCTACTTCTTCTCTACTAAATAAACCTCCCCGAATGACCCCTTCCCTATCAATCCATGCACAAAGAAATCCTTTGGTCCAACTTTCTCCACTTCAATTTGGTCTTTCTCGCCATTCTGCACCAGATCTTATTAGATCTTCTATTACTACTACTGCTAATTCAGTGATGATTTCTAGCTATCATCAGACGTTGAGCAGTTCTTATCATTCAACGAATTAGTATTGTTATTACTACTACTGCTATTCGTCTTGCCTTCATATTCGACAGTCCTACGGATATTGCAAACACCTTATTATTATTAGCCACTACCACCTACTTTAGATCTACTACTACTATTACCTCCTCTGATATCTTTATCAAACACCGCACTGACTTGAATCGTTTCCTCAACTTATCCCTTCTTGGGTCTACCTTCAATCATCATCTCTTGTACTTCTTTAACTTCTACATCTTAGATAATCAGTTTATTAACAGGCATTGCTTTTGCTTTCATAAAAAACGCTTCAAATGCCTCCTTAACCTTATCATTCGACGATAAACTCACTGGATCGTTTCCTTATTTGTTCTTCAGGAATATCATCAGTGATGGTCGCTCAAGCAGCAACGACACAACTCTATCTTAGCCGTTCTCAGCAGCTATGTGCAGAATCGTGTTGCAGTTAATGTCAAGCTGATTGATGTCTGCGCCAGCTACGATCAATTCCTGTAGGACATCTAAATGACCTTGCTATCCTGCTAGCATCAGAGGAGTACGGAGATCGCTATTGAGACTATCAATGTTCGCGGAGTTGTACAGAAGAAGATTCACTAGTTATGCATTGCCATTCATAGCAGCAAAGTGTAATGCTGTATTGTGCGTATCCTACTCCTTGGCGTTGATGTCGATAGGAAGTGCTTGGGGAGTATTATTCAGCTGCTTGTTCTTAGCAAGCAATCGTAAGCATTCCTGGTAGTTGTCTGTTTTCGCCATGAACAGCAGATGGTTAGATATAGATGTCTTCTGAGATTGCCTAAGAAGGTTAAAAAAGAAAGAGATAACAAAAAAAGATAAAAATTATGAACAAAGGAAAACTATTAGTATTCTATGTAATACTGTTTTACCAGTGACTATCCATATTCGATTAGGTTTACTCAACAGAAGGAGTGATTCTCTCCGATTTATCTTGCGATTACAACTACGATGACTGTATAGATTAGAACTATTATTGTGATGCATACTATTATGACGATGACACTGTTATTTTCGATGAGAGCTACTGATTAGCTTATTATGGTGTTGTTGAAGGTAGCTGCTATAGTTGCTGTGCATCTGAAGATACTCTATTGCCTTAAAGCGGAGCAGTATTCTGGCTTAGATTCAATGGGGATTATGTCGATTGCGATTGGTGCAATAATTACGATGGTTTTAGAAGCTAGATTGTTTATGGGGACAAACTTTATTAGCCTAGGTAGTTTGGTTTCAAAGCAGAATTAGTAGTATTGCTGGTATTTGAAATAAGCTATTGCATTGACTATGTCTGTTGTGACAGTTTATTGAGTTTTGGTTGCTACGATGATGCTTGCTGTGATTATGAGTAGATGTTATTCTGCTGTTATTGCTGACTCGCTTTGGGCGATTTACTCATGCTGTTGTTCTCAGAAATAGGATCTTAATAAGGAGGAGAGGAGCTCCTGTGAAAGAGCATCGGAGATATTGCATATTTAGGTGAAACTCTTGAAGGATCTGGTAGTATTGTAGTTGTATTTACTGTTGCCGTCTGAGAAGGCTTTTTAGGTATTAAGTCAATTAGCTAGGATATAGGAATAACATCGGCGATCTTAGTATTATGTTAATCTTTTCTGTCTTGATGGGTCAATGCAGACATTGCTTGCTTTGGGACATACTGCTGCTTAGCTAAGAATGCACTGCTACTGCTTATTAGATTCCTCTGTGTTAATGATTCCAAGGTTGCTATTGGCTTAGGTTAGTTTGTTATTGCTTGCTAAGTTTTGAGCATCTTTGAGGGTATTTATGGTGACAATGAAGGGTTATTGGGAGGAGCTAGTCTGCTAAGTTACTCGTGATGTGCTTATGAATTGCGGTTGTAATAGGGTTACAGCACTTCAGCAGAATGGTTGGAGATCAAGGTTGTTGTAGTAGCTGTCTTCTTGCCAAATGGAGTGTTGTTTTTCAATGTGTCATTGCAGTTGCTATTCATCTTGATGTTAGTGTTCATGCTACTTGGGTTGATTGATTGAGTGATGGAAGTTGTGTTGATAGCTGGAGTTGAGATCTTAGCAGCTGCAGCTGGAAAGGAAGGTGAGTTGATTGGATAAGAGTGATTGATGGGTGAAGAAGAGGAAGGGGAGGAGGATGGCTGTTGTTGTTGTTATCCTTACTAAGACATGATTTAATTATTGTTAGTATCCTATGTTTGCTGCAATAGTTGTTACTAAAGATGTAGTTTCTTGGAGAAGAGATGCTAGTGATGGTTCAGTGTATTTCCCTAGAATTCTTGTTGTTGTTGCTAAGTTGGTGCATTCATGCTAGCATTTATGTTATTGCTAAATGTATTCTTGTTTTTATGTGAGTTTGGTGAGAGTGATATTGCCTATGCTTTGGCATTTAAACTTGAATTAATACTACTGCTGTTACTGTAATTTCCATCTTTGGGGGAGATGTTCCTGCAGCTAGTAATGTAGCGTTTTGAAGAAGAAGAAGATGATGATGAACCACTTGGAGTAGCAACACTAGGAGGATTAATAGTCTTCATCAACGACTACTACTACTACTCTTATTACGTTGACCATATTTGCTGTTTCTATTCCTGTGACTCACTCTCCATCGATCTCTCTAATGTATCTCTCTTTCTCGCACTACTTACTATCGCTGAGGCATTAATACTACTTCCAATCTACTAACTCTATGATATAATCTACCCTGATAATACACTTTGTTCCTTTTGTTTCTGTTGTTTCTGTTGTAATAACTACTATTACTACTACTAGATATTTCCTGCTTTTATGCTACTGGAATGAAGGCTTGGTGTAGTTGATCGGATAGTCTCAGAAGCAGGAATGCCCATAGGATTCCCACTATTCCTATTCTAATTCTGTCTAACAGGAGTATCTGATTATTAATTTCCTTGCGGCATCGCTCCTAATTTGAAAGGAACGGGCGATTCTCGTATTGATTATTATTACTATTCCAGCAGCTCTTAGGAGGTAAACTCTCCAAATGCTGGACTCATCTAAATCTAATTCTCCTATTCAATTGATATTATCAACCCCTTCGAATGATTCTAAGACAGCTGTGACTGCTCCTAACCTCTAAGACCACTATGACTTCTACTATTATCCTGGGTAATCCCATGATGATGGGAGACTTAGTTACCCTACTTAACTGTTGAATTCGTAAGAATACCTCCAGTTACTGCTGTTCTGCTTACATTCAGTGCCGTCTTAAACCCTCCAGTTCCTTTCTAGCTACTATCGATATTATACTTCCCAAGTAAGCCAGTGCTGTTACTACCAGGGCTATTCACCATCCCTACTTGTTTAGCTATGCCTTCCTTGATACCCTTGGAGACTACTTTATTCCTTATATTATTTGAATTTGATTGTATAAGATTAGCTGAGTTTCTACTAACCGGTGAGTGAGTATTATGACCATCTTTAGCCTCGAAATGAGTCTGTCTCATACCAATACCCGTTGGGGACATACGAGGAGCTTATTATTGTTATAAACTAACTCCAGAGTAAAATGAATACGGCTTTGATTTATCGTTGGTGATGAGAAGATTGCTTCGAGATCCTCGACTGCTGGATAGCTTGATGGATTATTACTGCTATGCTTTGCTATCCTGAGGATACAGACTGCCGCTATTGAGAGGAATCGGCTTTAGGCCTAGTGATTTCGGTGACAAGGGATCAGGTTTCATGACCCCTTTGGTGGCATTCTACGGAGGTTGCGAAGATAGCTACTATTGCTAAGCCTCCTGCTACGTGCCACTCATGGGTTGCTACTTCAAATACAATGACTGCAGCTATTATTATTGCTATGAATAAGCTTAATCAGAAGGTAAATGAAGATTCGAATTCTCATATTGAGTTGGATTACTAGACGAAGGTAATGACATGTCATCACAGCATTTACCAGACAGAATACAATGCACAGTCTTATTCAAAGTCGTATTCGAATATCGCTAAGGATTCAAGGATTACTACTATGGTTACTGCTATGTATGCTGGTTTTTATGCACTGGTAAGTAACTAGCAACATAGTAATTGTTATGGTGAGGATGGTTATTATTAGCAGACTCTTGGTCATCTTTGAAGATGAAAGGATTGCTATTATTGGAAGCCTTCAGTGGAACAGAAGGAGGCTTAGGGGAGCTGGGAGAGTGTGTGGAATACTACTATAATTACTGTTATTGTTTGTGATTTCCCTTTGGTGTAGTTGCAGTTGTCATCGCCATTCTTGCATTGCACGTACTGCATGCGATATCGTAGCTCGCATTTGGATTGCTAGGGAGATGGTTATTTATGCTGTTTTCAGTGTGGATTTGCGGATTCGGGGAGAAACTCTGCTTCGAAGAGGAGCTTGCATATTATTAACTGGAATGACTCGCAGATGTGAAGAATCCATGAGATTCAGTGATCTTTTGTAATGTAGCACTAGGTGTATTTCTATCACTGCTCTTTAGTAACTATTATGGTAATTGTTATGACTTCAACTGTTGCTGTTTCTGTTCGTTGTTACCAGTTGATTTGTATACAGAGCTGCGTGGAGCAGAGGGAGATGTGTCTTTAGGCAGTATTTGATTGGATGCTTTAGTGATGTTACTAGTGTTTTGAAGGGTTGATGAGAATGTTGCAGGAAGAGGAGGAGGGACTATTCCCTTGAAGATTTGATTGTTGTTAAAGGTGTTGTGCATTGAGTTAAAAGAGGAAATATATCAATCACAGACACAGACACACAGAATGTTTATTTCTCTCTCTTTCTCTTTATAATAATATGTCTCTGACTCTATCCCTCTTACTCTACTCCTATCTCTCTCTCTCTGTTTCTTCTTGTTTTGTTTCTAAAGTAATAAGAAATTAATAATTTCTCTCTGTTTCTTTCTTGTTTTGTTTTGACAGTCTCTCTGCAATTTCCTTCCTATTACACAATTCTCTCTCTCTTTCATCCCTTTCCACTTGAAAATCAATAAATCGCTCCATTGCTTTATGTATTTCCTATTCATTAATAGTACCTTTGATTCTTCTTCTTTTAAGATTAATAATCCCTCCGTCTCCTCTTCTTGGCCTTTTAAACCAATTGTTTTTAAAGGTATTTCTTGTTACACAGCTAATAGCTTGTAGATTTCAAGGAATATTCCCTTGAAATTGTAGTATTTTCAAAGAAATCTATGAGTTTTTAATCAAAGGGAGAAAAGGGAAAAAGGGAAAGGAATTAAAAAAGAAATTAGCTTTTTAATTGAGATGCTGTGATGGGCTGATTTATGATGACTGTTAGTTTGTTAATTATTTCATACGGTTTCAAAGCATTTTCTCTAGAGGGAATATTGTTTAGTTACTCCATTAGCAAGACTGCTTAGAATTTAATGAGCAGCTTGTAGTGGGGATAATAAACTAGCTTAGATTTCTATCAAGGGACATTCCAAGGAAAAAGGGAATTATTGAACTACTTCTGCCCAATCCCTTGAGATACAATTTCTGTTACAACAAAAATAGTTATTTCATTCATAACCCCCTTTACCGATTATATTTCTTCTGTTTTTCAGCCCCCCAGCATTTTTTCTTGATACGATTACTCTATTCACATTATTACTGGTTCTGTGGAAATCAATAATAGATTTATTATTCCTATTTTTTTCAATTTATTGGAAGTTTCATGTGAATTTGTGAGAGAAGAACTAAAAAGAATCTGGGAAGCTTATGGTAAAGAGAGTTTGAATAGAAACAAAATAAGAATTAGATATCCCATCCAATCATGCGATCCTTAAGGATCAAAAATGAAGATTGCTAAATAAACACGGTATTTAAGATGAAGATATTGCAATATCAGCTTATATTT